>RCUH01000051.1_pt1 | contig 213920 bp, 156 predicted proteins | sample 2166191 | NCBI WGS metagenome assembly RCUH01 (sample SAMN09932848, study PRJNA488358) | compost metagenome | feature: garden; material: soil; isolation source: compost soil in an enriched community after 214 h of incubation | place: Germany: Experimental Botanical Garden Goettingen | collected...
CAAGGTTCTTGATCATCTTTACCGTGTAGTTGTTGGCGCATGATCTAGACCTCAGGTAATAATCGAAATTATTGAAGAAAGCAACATCGACCTTTCCAACTTCTATATCGTTAGTCTTATATTGTAGGAGGATAAAGGTTTCCAAATGTTTTTTGAGCACTTTGTATCTGTTGAGCGTTCCCCTTACGTAATCTTTTCCGACTAGAGCCTCCATTTTTTCGTTGTGTTCAGAAACCGCATCCAATAGCATGGAAGATTTTGCAACCTTACCAACCAATACATCCCGAATAGATTGTGCAGTGATTTCCATACCTGACTGCACTAATTTTGCGTGGGCATCATACACCTTATTCTGCAATTGGTCTAGGCTGGTGTTGAACAACCGATATTTTTCCTTAGTACCAGTGGCCCGTCCCGATTTGGAATGCCAGCGGTCGGGTTCACAAGATCTGCCAGTGGCAAGTTCCACACGTTTCCCGTCTACCGTGATGCGCATGTAGATATGGACTTCGCCCTCTGAATAGTTCTTTTGTCTTTTCATAAAGAAAAGCAGGCTAAAATTAGTTTTCATAATCTAACGATTAAAGGTTAACAAATTTAGCATTGCGGACTAAAACGTACAAGATGTACATCTTGTAACAACCTGTACAATAGATGGATATGACTTATTCGGTGAGTCGTAAAGGCTTTTGTTGCGACTCACCGAATGACGAACTTTTTTTATGGGAATTCGTGTAAGTTTTGGTAAAGTCCTAAAAGCAAAAACCCTGCTAATCGTGCGATTGCAGGGTTTTATACGTTTTGTTAGTCATTTCTGTGATCCCGCTGGGATTCGAACCCAGGACCACTACATTAAAAGTGTAATGCTCTACCAGCTGAGCTACGGAATCTTCCTTCGTTCTAAGGAGGTGCAAATATAGGAATATTAATTATTCAGTCAAATTATTTATTAAAAAAAATGCTTTTATTTTAACGCTAAATAAATATCTAATTCATAATCAACAGATAAGCATTTCAAAAAAATAATAATTTATGGTAGCTATGGTAAAGAGGATTTGTAAATTAGATCTTAGGGCCTAAAAAACCTTTAGTTTCGGCCTTTAAATAGCAATAAAGGCATAAAATAAAAAAGGGCCAAGAAACTAGTTCCTGACCCTACATCTACCTATGAAAAACATACCCCCGAAAGGGTAAGCCCAAATGTAAAAACAATTTTTCAATATTCCGAACTTTTCCAAGAAAAAAATTAGAATATTTTCTTTTCAGGTAAAAATACCTTGATTATACTAGTTAAACACGTTCTTAAGCTTAAAACAGATATTTTGTACTTAGGAAATTTGAATTATTGCCATCAATAATTTCATTCAGCAAGCGCTTATTATTATTATTTAATTTAGCTGCCACCAATGATCTAATCGAGAATGCCCTTAATGCATCCACTACGGATAATGTTCCCTCGGCACTATCTTTTCTTCCAGTAAATGGAAAAGCATCTGGCCCACGTTGACATTGACAATTGATATTTACGCGGCTAACTTGGTTTACGATTGGATCTATTAAAGCAGCTACTTCGGAATGATCATTGCTAAATATACTCACCTGCTGACCGTGTGTTGATTCGATCAAATAGTTAATCGGCTCTTCTATGTCATCAAAAGTAACTACGGGAATTACTGGGCCAAATTGCTCTTCGGTGTATAACTTCATTTCTTTGGTCACAGGATAAACAACGGCCGGATAGACAAAAGACTCCTTCGTTTGTCCACCATTTTTGTTAACTACTTGTGCACCTTTAGCAATGGCGTCATCAATCAACTCCTTTAAATAAGCTGGCTTTTGTGGTTCTGGCAGTGGGGTAAGTGATACTCCAGCTTGCCAAGGCATTCCAAATTTTAGTTTCGAAATTTCCTCAGAAAGTTCTTTTACAAACTGATCTACATGTTTCTTGTGTACAAAAATCACTTTTAAAGCCGTACAACGCTGCCCGTTGAAAGACAAAGCACCTAACACTGTTTCTTGAACTGCTAGCTTCAAATCAGCGTTAGCAGTAACAATTGCAGCATTCTTAGCATCTAAACCTAAAATAGCACGTAAACGATTTACTTTAGGGTGCATCTTCTTTAACTGATCCGCTACCTTACTAGAACCTATTAAAGTCAACACATTGATCTTACCTGATTCCATTAAGCCTGGAATAATCTTATTTCCACGACCATAAATCGTATTAACTACGCCTTTAGGAAAGTTATCTCTAAATGCCTGCAATAATGGATAAAACAATAAAGTACCATGTTTAGGTGGTTTGAACAAAATTGTGTTTCCCATGATTAGTGCTGGGATTAGCGTGGTAAAGGTTTCATTTAATGGATAATTAAACGGCCCCATACAAAGAACTACTCCCAAAGGAGAACGGCGGATTTGCGCTACGATTCCCTGCTCAATGGTGAAACCCGCAGATTGCCTGTCGATATCTTTTAAAGCATCGATAGTAGCATTGATATATTCGATGGTTCTGTCGAATTCCTTCACCGAATCACCGTAGGTTTTACCAATTTCCCACATGATCAGCTTTACTACTTCTTCCTTCTTCGCTATGATATCGCGAGTGAACTTTTCTACGCATTCAATACGTTGCGCTACGCTCATGGTTGGCCACTCTCCTCTTCCGTTGTTATAAGCTGCTACGGCTGCATCTAGTGCAATCTGCGCCTCTTTTTCACCACAAAGTGGATAAGTACCAATCAACTTTCGCTCTAGGCCTTTAGCGGTTTTAATACAAATTGGAGAAAGTACAGTGTGTACATCGCCAGACCAAGTGAGCATATCGCCGTTAGACAAATAGCTACGTTGGTCTAGTGGCCCATCCAGTGCATACGCTGCAGGGATGTCTGCTTCCACAGGAAACAGATTTTCTAGGTTTAGTGACATTTTTGTTTGATTTATTACTTAGTTTATAGATTTACTAGATTTTATATTTAATAATATATCCTCTCCGATTTAAAGAGAGGATATATTTCGACTAAACCTTAATAACGCTCATTTTTGGCACTAGTGTTTTCATCACTATCCAAGCGATAAGATATGCCACGGCACAAAATGAGAAAATGATAAAATATCCTGCTTCAATACCTTGGAAGCCCATAAATTTCATTTGAGTTTCCGCAGAATAATCAAACAATACACCCGAAGATTTATTGATGATTGTTGCGCCAACACCACCCGCTAAGCCACCAATACCTGTAATGGTTGCAATTGCTTTTTTGGGGAAACTATCTCCAATAGTAGAAAATATATTTGCCGACCATGATTGGTGAGCCGCACCAGCGATACCAATGATAATTACTGGAATCCAATAGGAAATATGACCTAAAGGTTGAGTTAACAACGCTAACAAAGGAAAGAAAGCAAAAATCAACATCGCTTTCATACGACCTTCATACGGGTTCATTTTCTTTTTATCTACAAAGAAAGTCGGTAACCAACCACCAAAAATTGAAAGTAAGGTAATGGCATATAAAACGAATATAGCTAGTTGCCCTTCGGTATCAGACGACTTAATATTGTAAACCTCTGAAAGGTAAGCTGGCATCCAGAATAAATAGAACCACCACACACCGTCAGTCATAAATTTACCAAAAACAAAAGCCCAAGTCTGCTTATAACTAAAACACTTAGCGAATGAAAGTTTTTTCTCTTTCACTACTTCGCCAGCGGCATTAAGTTCAGCTTGCAAATCATCCTGATTGATGTACGCTAACTCTGCTGCATTAACTTTTGGATTCAATTCTGGTTTCTTGTAATAGAACACCCAAAATCCCATCCATACAAATCCTAACGCACCGATAATAATGAACGACATTTCCCAACCGTAATACTTAGCAATTACTGGGATAGAAAGTGGCGCTGCCAATGCACCAATAGTTGCACCAGCGTTGAAAATACTCGTTGCTAATGCCCTGTCTTTTTTAGGAAAGTACTCTGCGGTTGCTTTAATAGCCGCTGGAAAGTTTCCAGCCTCTCCTACTGCTAACACGAAACGTGCAAAAATGAATAAGGTTACACTGACGTTGATCACTAAAGCTACATCATTTACCCTTTCGATATTCTCTTTAGCACCTTCAAATCCTACAAGCCAATCTCCAGTAATAATACCAGAAGTTGCGATACCACAAAAAGCGTGAAGTACTGCACCTACAGACCAAATTCCAATGGCCCATAAAAAACCCTTTTTAGTATCTAACCAATCTACGAAACGACCAGCCAATAACATACTTACCGCGTAAAAAATAGAGAATAATGCAGTGATGTTACCGTAGTCATTATTCGTCCAATGAAACTCAGGGCTAATAAAATCTTTCCATGTTAGGGAAAGTACTTGCCTATCTAAGTAGTTAATGGTAGTTGCAAAAAACAGCAGGGAACAAATGGTCCATCTGTATTTACTTTGCTTGGTTTGGTTCATATTTTTTTGGTTTTTTTGGTTAGTTCCGATAATTATCGGAGGTTAAAGCCCCTCTCTGCCTTTGGCATCTCTCCCCAAAAGGGAGAGAAAGTTCTTAGGGAGTGGAGTGCGTATTAATTTTAGTTTCTTACCTTATCTATAATTTCAAAGGTTTGTTTAGTTAATGACTCTATTTTCTCGTAATCGCGTTGCTCGATGATTTGCTTGCTTACTAATTTACTTCCCATACCTACGGCACAAACACCAGCTTTAAACCAGCTAGAGATATTGTTTTCTTCAATCTCTACTCCGCCCGTTGGCACAAATAACTGACCTTGGAACAATTCTTTGATTGATGAAAGGAAATCTGGCCCTAAAATATTTGCTGGAAACAACTTGATGATACCTGCTTTGTGCTGCTGCGCCAAATCAATTTCTGTAGGCGTCATACAGCCTGGTATCCATAGCAAACCTGCGTCATGTGTTAATTTAGCAACTGCTGGATTTATAATTGGACAAACGATAAAATCTGCACCGGCATCTAAAAAAGCTTGCGCTTGTTCGGCGGTTTTGATTGTACCAATACCCAAAAACAAATCTTGCATTTCGGTTTTTAGCGCTTCTTTGAAAATCTTGAAGTTTTCTAAAGCCGCTGCGCCTCTATTGGTATATTCGAAAACACGCACACCACCTTTGTATAATGCCCTGATGATTTCTAAACTTACTTGCGCATCTTCGTAATAAAACAATGGCAATAATCCTTGTTGTTGTATTGCTTGTATTGTAGTTTCTTTATTCTTAGTCATTTTCGGCAATGGTTTGGTGAATGTCTTGAACGGTTGATGTAGTACAGTCGCTTGGAATGTACAATTTGTTGTAAGCAGCACCAGTTGCAAACTCTAAAATTTGCTGAGGCTCGTGTTCGTTGTAGAAGCCGTAAATTAAGCCTCCCATGTAGCAATCGCCACTACCTACTCTATCTAAAATCTTTTCTGAAAGATATTCTTTAGAAATAAACAGTTGATTCTCGGTGAATAAAGTGGTGTAATACCTGATGCCTGCTTTGTAGTCGAACCTGAAAGTATTAGCTACATGCTTGCATTTTGGAAATTTATTGATGATTTCTTTCGAAGTGATTTCTGCCTGTTTAAGGTAGTTTTCTTTCGTGTCAATCTCTACAATATCAGTTGGTAAAGTAATACCTAGCATCTTTTCAGCTGCCCAAATATTGCCCATCACCAAATCACAATACTCTACTAAACCAGGAATAATATCGATGGGCTCTTTACCAAACTTCCAAAGTTTCGCTCTGTAATTTAAGTCGATAGAAATGGTAATACCACGTTCGCTAGCCGCTTTTACGGCTTCCAAACAAAGGTCTGCCGCATCTTGATTTAAGGCCGGACAAATGGCACTGAAATGAAACCAAGAGATATCTTGCAATATCTCATCCCAGTTTAAAGTATTAGGTTTGATGCTTGCGAAAGAAGAATTAGCTCTATCGTAAATTACGCCTGCATTTTTAAGGTCCTTACCTTTCGGCAAATAGTACAATCCCAATCTATCACCACTCAATTGCATTCTCGACGAGTCGATGTTGCATTTGTCTACGTAGTTCAAAATTTGCGTTGACATAAAATTATCCGGCAATGCCGAAAAATATGCCGATGGCACTTCCCAAAGCGCCAATGCTGTAGCGACGTTTAATTCTGCGCCTCCAACATAAAAAGGTAGTTCATTATCTGCCAGCCATTGTCCATCAGTATCCGGACAAATGCGTAACAGTAACTCCCCAAAACTTAAAACTTTCATTCGTTTATATTTGTAATTAACCGTGATTTAAAGGCGTGGTCGACAGAATAGCGACCACGAATTTTTCATTTAAAAGCTAAAATAGGCTTTTGCGTTGTTATAACAAATATCTTGAACAATTTGGCTAACCAATTTTATATCATTAGGGATTTCGCCATTCTCTATATCCGTACCTAATAAATCACATAAAATTCTACGGAAGTACTCGTGACGAGGGAATGAAAGGAAGCTTCTAGAGTCGGTTAACATACCCACAAACTGACTTAACAAACCTAAATTAGATAAAGCATTCAGTTGGTTAATCATTCCTTGCTTTTGGTCTAAGAACCACCAACCAGAACCCCATTGCACTTTTCCAGCAACCGTACCATCTTGGTAGTTTCCAATCATAGTGGCCATTAATTCGTTATCTGCCGGATTTAAGTTATATAAAATAGTTTTAGCCAATTTGTTATTCGCATCTAATTTATTTAAAAACTTAGCCAGTTGTTTGCCCTGTGAGAAATCTCCGATAGAATCGAAACCTGTATCTGGACCTAACGACGACAATAAACGGTCGTTGTTATTGCGGATAGCCCCCAGATGATATTGTTGTACCCATCCTCTTTCGTGGTCCCAAAGGGCAAATTGAAAAAGCATAGCCGATTTGAATTTCAAGTTCTCTTCTAGTGTAATGCTTTCTCCTTTTCTAATTTTAAGGAAAATTTGTGCTACTTCTTCTTCGGTATAATCTTCAGCATAGATTTGCTCCAAACCATGGTCAGAAACTGATGCACCATTTTCTACAAAGAAATCGTGGCGAGATTTTAAAGCCGCTAAATACTCTTGATAGTTGCTGATTGGCTTTTCTACGATAGCCGCTAATTTATCTACATACTGATTTAGACCTGCCACATCATCGGCATTCATTGCCTTATCTGGCCTAAAAGCTGGCAAAACCACTAAGTCAATTCCACTTGCTTTAATTTGCTGATGAAAAGCTAGGTTATCCAACGGGTCATCGGTAGTACATAAGGTTTTAACGTTCATCTTTTTCAATAAACCTAAAACGCTGTATTCCTTAGTTTGAAGTTTTGCATTACACTCGTCCCAAATCTTCTTTGCCGTTGCTGGCGATAGCAAATCGTGAACATCGAAATAACGTTGTAACTCCAAATGTGTCCAGTGGTACAATGGATTTCTTAAAGTATAAGGAACAGTTTCAGCCCATTTCTCAAATTTCTCCCAATCTGAAGCACCACCTGTGATATAGTATTCATCTACACCGAAAGTACGCATGGCACGCCATTTATAGTGGTCGCCATACAACCAAACCTGGGTAATATTCTCGAAATTCTTATCTTCTGCTATTTGCTCAGGAATTAAGTGATTGTGATAATCAATAATCGGCATTTGCTTTGCATACTCGTGATACAAAGTTTTTGCTGTCTCCGTTTGCAACAAAAAATTCTCGTTTAAAAACTTTTTCATTTATACTTTATTGGTTGTTTGGTTATTTGGTTGGTTTGTTGTTTAGCTTACACGCAAATCAAACCCTTAAACCAGTTATTATTTTTTTTTATAGAAATACCTTAGATAATTGAACTTCGACTGCTATTTGGTATAATAGTTCTAACTAAAAAACCAAAAAACTAATCAACGAAACATCCAACTAAACTCCTCCAAAAACAGAGAAGCCGCCATCTACACATATCATTGCACCAGTTACAAATTGCGAAGCATCGCTTAACAACCAAACTAATGCGCCTTTTAATTCATCTGGATCACCAAAGCGTTTAAATGGCGTTTGGTTAATTACCGACTGACCTCTTGGTGTAAAACCACCATCGGAAGTAGTTAATAAATTGCGGTTTTGCTCTGTTAAGAAAAAACCTGGTGCTAAGGCGTTCATTCTAATTTTATCGCCATAACGATTAGCCAATTCTACGGCAAACCATTGTGTATAGCAATCTACCGCAGCTTTACCCATGTTGTAGCCTAATACTTTGGTAATTGCTCTTTTAGAGTTCATCGATGAAATGTTTACGATACTTCCTCTTCCAGTTTCTGCGATAGCTTTACCGAAAACCTGCGTAGGAATTAATGTTCCCCAAAGGTTAAGGTCTAATACGGTTTTCATTCCGTCCATCTTCATTTCGAAGATATTTTGTTCTGGTTGCAAAACACCATCAGGCATGTTACCACCTGCCGCGTTTACCAAACCATCTATTTTACCAAAAGCAGCCAGTACTTTTTCTCGAGCGGCAATTAACTGCTCTTCGTTCATGGCATCGGCAATTAAAGCGATGGCTTTACCGCCAGCTTTATTAATTGCATCTGCACGTTCGTTTGCTACTTGTTCGTTTCTGCCTAAAATACCTACGGTACCGCCAGCTTCTACAATTGCGTTGATGAAAGAAAGGCCTAAAATGCCTGTTCCGCCAGTTACAACGATTACTTTATCTTTTAATGAAAATGATTGTTCCATTTAATATTTATGTTTTTACCACGAAAACTAATTTCTTAGTGCGGGTTTATTTTTTTACCACAAAGGCACGAAGCACACAAAGATTGATTTATAGGTTGAAGGAATTTTAGACTTACGAAGTTTGCGAAACTTCGTAAGTCTTTAAACTTCTTAGTGCTCTTTGTGTCTTTGTGGTTAATTATTATTTCTTATCTCAATTCAGCTACTGGAAAAGTATCCATATCTGCGTAATCTAAATTCTCGCCAGCCATACCCCAAATAAAGCTGTAGTTTTTGGTACCAGCACCAGAGTGGATACTCCAAGTTGGCGATAAAACTGCCTCGTGGTTAGCCATTACAATATGACGAGTTTGTTGAGGTTCGCCCATAAAATGTATAACTCTTTGATCTGCTTCTACATCAAAATAGAAATAAACTTCCATTCTTCTGTCGTGCGTATGTGGTGGTATCGTATTCCAAATAGAACCGTTTGCTAATGACGTTAAACCCATTACCAACTGACAACTTTGTATACCATCTTTGTGGATATAACGAGAAATTGTACGCTGATTTGCAGTTTCCAAAGCACCTAAATCAGCAGAAAAAACATCTGCATGGCTAGCAAACGCTGTTGGGTGACTGGTGTGTGCTGGCGCAGAAAGTGCGTAAAAAACAGCCGGATTGCTAGCATCTTTACTGCTAAACTTCACGTCCTTAACACCTTTCCCTAAGTATAGGCAATCTTTTTTATCTAAATCGTAGCTGGTTCCATCGGCAACAATGATACCCGCACCGCCTACGTTAATTACACCTAATTCTCTTCTTTCTAAGAAATAATCGGCACGTAGAATGTCATAATTACCTAAATCTACAACGCTGTTTACTGGTGTGATTAAACCTGTAACCATTCTGTCGTAGTGTGAATAGACAAAATTTGCTTTGTCCGTCGCTTTCAAGTCGTCCAATAAAAATCTTTCTCTGATTTTTTCGGTGTCGTAACTCTTGAAATCTTCTGAGTGTACTGCTTGTATTTGTTTCATTTTCTATATTTTGGGTCCGTCATTAGAGGTTTTGGTTTGGCCCTCGTTTTAATGACAGATGATTTTGGCTAATATACTCGTAAACGTTCTTGCAGGCAAATGATAATTTATCCATAAATGGTGATTTTGGCCAATATCTTTGGTGCTGCATAGGACAAATAATGATTTGTCCCTACAACGAAACACCACGTTTCCATGGAATAAAATCATCTTGGTTTAATAACACCGCTTTCGGAATTACCTCGCCACTTGCCGCTTTGATACAATACTCTAAAATATCCTCGCCCATTTCTTCAATGGTTTTCTCGCCTTCAATAACTGGCCCCGTGTTGATATCAATAATATCTCCCATACGTTTGGTGAGGGCATTATTGGTAGCCACTTTAATTACTGGACAAACTGGGTTTCCTGTCGGAGTTCCCAATCCGGTAGTAAATAAAATTAGCGTTGCACCGCTTGCCGCTTTACCTGTAGTTGCTTCTACATCATTACCTGGCGTACAAACCAAGTTTAAACCTGGTTTAGTCGAAGGTTCTGTATAATCTAAAACATCTACAATTGGAGCTGTACCACCTTTTTTTGCAGCACCGTTGCTTTTAATGGCGTCGGTAATTAAACCATCTTTAATATTTCCTGGAGATGGATTCATGTGGAAACCAGAACCTGCATTTTCCGCAGCTTCACTGTAAGCTCCCATCAATTTCATGAACTTTCTAGCAGAGGCTTCTTCAATGGTTCTGTCAATCATGTTTTGCTCAGCACCACACAACTCAGGGAACTCGGCCAGTAAAACTGTACCGCCTAAAGCTACTAGCAAATCAGAACAATAACCTACCGCTGGATTGGCAGAAATACCACTAAAACCATCGCTACCACCACACTTTACCCCTAAGTTCAATTTACTTAAAGGTGCTGGCGCTCTTTCAATTTTGTTAGCTTCTACTAAACCTTCGAAGGTTTTTTTAATGGCCAAAGCAATCATGTTTTCTTCGCTTTGCGATTGCTGTTGCTCGAAAATATAGATGGGCTTATTGAAATTTGGATTACGCTCTTTTAAATCGGCAGTAAAATCTTGTACTTGTAAATTCTGACATCCCAAGCTTAAAACAGTGACACCTGCCACATTTGGATGGTCGGCATAAGCTGCCAACAATTTACTCAAAACGGCTGCATCTTGTCTGATACCACCACATCCACCTTGATGGTTTAAAAATTTGACACCATCTATGTTTTTGAATAAACGCTCGTTTCTTACACCATCAAATGCTAATGGCGCATCTAGTGAAGAAATATCAGTTCCGTTTTTATAAGCCTCAATTAAATGATGCGTATAGTTTTTATATTTTGCGGTTACGGCATAGCCCAACTCGTTATGCAACGCTTCGCGGATCACATCTAGGTTTCTATTTTCGCAGAAAACCGTTGGAATGAACAACCAATAATTAGCTGTACCCACTTTGCCATCGGCACGGTGATAACCGTTAAAAGTTCTTCCTGCAAACTTGGAAACATCTGGCGCATGCCACTCGTAATGATACGGACGATACTCGTAAGGAGCCGCCGCATGTTTTAGGTTATCGGTAGTCATTCTAGTTCCCAACTTAACCGGAAACTGGATTTTACCCACCAAAGTACCATACATATATACTTCATCACCTGCCTGCATATCTTGCATATAGAATTTATGCTTGGCATCTACATCATCTACCAATAAATAATTTACGCCTTGAAAACCCACTAACTCGCCTGCTTTAAGGTCTGTAAGGGCAACCAATACATTATCTTTTGGGTGTACTTTTAAAACTTGTTGTTTCATTTAAATATTTTATTTCATCGGGTCGCTATTATGTCCCGATGTGTTGCGAACGCTTAATTTGAATTAAGCCTCTTTAAGTTGGGCAGACATAAATTTGGACAATGTAGCTTCAGCACCTTGGTTGATGATATCCAAATATAAGGCCTTCACCTCTGGAATAAACCCTGTCAACTGAGTTAAATTTACCCCCCAAATGTGCTCATCGCCCAAAACTTCTTCCACAAAATCATTTTGATGTTGGATATACTTTTCAAATAAATAAGGTGCAGAGTCATCGTTTAACCGATAACTCGCACCATTATCCAAACCAAAATATAGACCATTCTCTTTTCTCTGAGCACGAGAGAAGGCCAAGTAAGCTGCAAAGCCAAAAGCAATGTGAGCCGGCACTTGGTTAAATATCTTATAGTAATTCAATAGCAATGGAAGTATTCTAATTTTCAACTTCATGGTGTATTGAAATGCAATGCTTGTCCATAAATGTTCTATAGACGGATTGGCAAAACGGTCTTTCACCGCATTTGCGAAAGCATCACTTTGTTTTTTATCTACTTCGTAAGGAATTGCCGGACCAATTTCCGTCGCCATTAAAGTTTCGATGTAATTGCTAATTAAATCGTTTGTCATGGCATTTTTTACGGTATCAATTCCTAAAAGGAAAGCAATTCCAGAACTTAAGGTATGTGTTCCGTTCAATAAACGCACTTTAAGTTCTCTATAAATCTCGATATCTTCGGCAATGATGACACCTTCGTCTACTGTTGCAAAAGAAAGTACATCAGCCACATGCTTCCCTCCTTCTATTGCCCACAAACGATATGGTTCAGTCATCGACAATAACGCATCTTCGTAACCCAGTTCTTCTTGCAAGCTTGCAAAAGCAGCTGCATCTGGTTTTCCTGGTACAATTCTATCTACCAACGAATTACAAAATGTATTAGCGCTAGCCAACCAAGCGATAAAGTTTGCTTCTAATTGATTGTAATTCGCCAATTTTAAAACGATTTCACCCAACTTAGTTCCGTTATCTGGAATTAATTCTGTAGCGATAATCACCAAGCCTTTGTCTTGTGCACCCTTAAAAGCATGGTAACGTTCGTAAAGTACAGCTAATAATTTTGCAGGAAATGAAGAAGGCGGATTAGCGTTGATGCTTTCTTCTACATACTGAATACCAACTTCGGTAGTGTTAGAAACTACGATTTGTAGTTCTTCTGATTTAGCGATATCTAAAATAGCTTGCCAATCTTTTTCAGCTGCGATTACTCTGCTGATGGCTGATGAAATGATGTTCTCTGAAACTGGCAATCCGTTTTCGATACCACGAACACAAAGTGTATAAAGTGCATCTTGTGCATCGAACTCTGAAGTGTTACCGCCTGTAGATTTTACCACAGCCACACGACCATTGAAAACGCCTTCGCGATTTGCTTTATCGATAAAATAATCTGGCAAACCACGTAACAAAACACCGGTTCCAAATTGCAATACTTTCTCTGGTAATTGGAAAATTTGTGCATTCGGGACAACCACATTTTCTGTGGCAATTAGTTTCAGATTATCTTTTGATAAAATCATTTCGTTATAAGCTTTTCAAGTTATTTCTGAGCTAATAAAGAAACATAAAGCACCTTTACTAGCATTTGGTCGAAACAATTCTACATAATTTATGCTAGTATCACCTTGATTTAAGCGCAAATATTTGCGCAATCGTTCCCGATAACGTAAGGCAATTTAATGTGAGGGTAAGTCAATACAAGACATAGCAAAAAAGCTAACTACTTAAACTTATTTGAATATCTTATAAATTTAAGTTAAGTATGAACAATTTAGTCTTAGATACAAGATGTTAGATGATTCAACGCAATTTCAAACTATCATTCGTAAACAGTTTATATTTTCTAATAGGTCTTTCGACAACCCTAAAGCCTACATCAACTTTAGTAGAATCTTGAAATATTCCCTTTCTAAGGTATGGCTGGTTATTAGCTGATTTCTTTCCAGTAGTTCCTTTCCTTACTACTCTTTGATTGCGAGGGCTATACTTAACCCTATCTTTATCAAGATAAATATCTTGTACCCATTCCCATACCAATCCATTTGATCTAAGTATAAGGTCATTATCTACAATAATTTCCTTATAACCAACCTCTGGCTGAGTTTCCAGTCCCTTTGGTATACTTGAGCTAGCTCCCTTTGAAGCAAATTCCCATTCAGCTTCGGTTGGTACGCTATACTCTTTACCTGTTTTCCTTTTCAACCACCTACAATAACTTTCTGTATCCTCAAAAGACACATTGATCATTGGATCAGTTTCTTTGGTATCTGTTGGTAATTCAGGCATATCAAATCCCATGCTATAACAATATGCTTTATATTGCTCTACAGAAATCGGATATTTAGAAATACTAAATTCACCAACTAGAACTTTTTTTAGTTTCCCCTCATTTTGATGAAAACTAGTATCAACCGATACCCCTACAGTTTTACCTGTTGTGGATCTAATCCATTTAGGAGTATCTGGTGTAAAATCCTTCTTTAAATCGCCCATTAAAAACATACCCGTTTTCACTTTCACCATTTCTGGATATTTTTGAGAAAATGCAGTAGAAGAAAAGATTAAAAGAAAAATGATATTTAAAATGACTTTTTTAAGTGACATAAGCGAGTGTTAATTAAATAAACTGATACAAGATAGTAAAAATTGAATGAGCTGTGGTTTTCTACTTTCAATTTTTATATTTGAAGAATTACCTTTCAAAAATATGGACAACGAGATAAAAATACCTGTACTTAATGCCGAACAAATTAGAGTTTTAGGTTCCCTAATGGAAAAAGCTAAAACTACTCCAGACTATTATCCGATGACGATGAATGGTTTGGTTTCGGCTTGTAACCAGAAAACTTCGAGGAAACCTGTTGTGAATTACGATGAAGAAACCATTGGCGCTGCTTTAAATTCATTGAAAATAGGCGGCTTGATGTCTACCGCTATGGGAGGTTCCAGCAGAGCTACTAAGTATAAGCACAATTTTGCGATCGTTTACCCACTTTTACCTTCGGAAGTAGCGGTAATGTGCCTTTTGTTTCTTCGCGGACCACAAACGCCCGGAGAAATTAATACCAACTCTGGCAGGTTACACGAGTTCGAAACTTTAGAAGAAGTGAACCAAACTTTAGAAAAATTAGCTGGCGAAGGCTATATCAAACAACTACCAAAACGTCCCGGACAAAAAGAGCAACGCTACGCACACCTTTTTAGCGGTGATGTAGAATTTAACGAAGAAGATTTTGCTACAGATGAAGCTCCAGCGAGATCTAATTCTGGATTAGAAGAAAGAGTTACAAAACTAGAAACTGAATTAGCAGAGCTGAAAGAGAATTTCGATAAATTGATGAAGGAGCTTTATTAGTAGTTAGATTTTAGTATTTAGACTGGAATAATAAGTTACCAGTTGTGTGTTACGGGTTGCGGGGCATTATGCCAACTTGTAACTCGTAACTCATAACCTGCAACTTCTAAACAAACCTCTTAATCACCCTCAATTTATGAGTGTATCTCTCTAGCTCCTTACTATAAATTCCTTGGTTATCTATCGGGTCTATACGTACTTTCCCAGCCGAGTGAATGATTTTTTCATTGCTCAACATTAGGCCCACATGGGTGATTTTTCCTTCTTCGTTATCAAAGAAAGCCAAATCTCCCAACTTTGCAGAAGCTAGAAAATCTACCAATTCTCCTTCTTCTACTTGCTGAGAAGCATCTCTACGCAAACTTAAACCCAATAATTTATAAACGGTTTGTACAAACCCAGAGCAATCAATACCAAAAAACGTACGACCACCCCATAAATAAGGCGAGTTCAAAAAGAACTTGGCCGTTTCTTCTATTTTCGCTGCAAAATCAGCCAAATTAGGAAGGATTGGTTCAGTTTTTACTTCAAACCTTTCTTCGCCCAAATAGCAGTAGCCATCTTGGTAAAATGGCAAAGTACTTCCAGGACTTAAATAATAAAGCTCTCCCTTATCATCAACCAAACGATTATCAAAGTTTACAGCAGTAACATATTGATAGCTCTGCTCATCATTGTATTGCAATGCTGTGATTTGTTGCAACTGCTTATGATCCATCCAACCTTCGTAATTATCATGATGTGTTTTAACCAAACACCATTTTTCGGTTTTCTCTAACAAGATTACCCTATCGCCAAAAAGCAATTGCGAAACAATTTCGCTCCTATCAGAAGATTCTTTTCTAAGCGGTGCTACAGCAATGCGACAAACGTGATATTTTTCCATAATTAAAAATGAGCTGCGATAAAAATAAGCGAAATATGTGATAAAAATCAGTCTATTTTATGCCCAATTGTGAGAAACTTTATCCCTTACTATTTGTTACTTAGTGGAAACAAAAAGAATAACGGAGAGCGTTTTATGAATTTTAAAAGAATTTTAATTGCAGTAGATAATAGCACTTGTTCTGAAAAAGCTGCAAAAACAGGATATGATATGGCTGCATTGTATAGTGCAGAAGTAGCTTTATTAAACATTGTTGAGCCTGCACCTCCAATAGCAAACCCAGACTTTGGTTTTACACCTGCCATTGTGGATTTGTACGACAATAATCTAGAAAATAGCCATGTGTTACTCAAAGAAATAGAAGCAAAATTTGGTAACGATAGGAAAACCACTTATTTGTCGGTGCTTGATACGGCAACTAATGGCATTTTACAACAGTCGGAGGAATGGAATGCAGATTTGATTGTAATTGGCACACACGGTAGAACCGGAATAAACCACTTTTTAATGGGCAGCGTAGCTGAACACGTGGCAAGAAAATCTGCTTGTCCAGTATTGATTGTACCGAACAAAGCGGAAGTTTAGGTTGGTTAAAAATATTTTGGTTAGCCACAGATGCACAAATTATTTTAGAATTATAAGTATTAATCTGTGCATTTGTGGCTACAATCAAGCTTCTTCATACTGCAACACGTAATTTCTGTATAAACTACTCAGTGCAAAGGCTCGTTCGAGTATCATTAAGATAATGGTTGGCAAGAAAATTAACTCTACCCAATCGAGTTTGTAGAAAACAAATCCAAATAGAAAAATGAGCCTTACGCATTCAAGGTAATAAATCCACCTGCGTTGCTCTAATAATGCGCCACAATTAATTAGCGTAATCAAAACAAATAAAGCAATTAAAATACCGTCAACCATATCTAGATAAGACCAAAAGGCAGTTGTAACTGTTAGTAATATTACACTGAGGACCAGTTGGATATTGATATAACCTTTTAATTTGAATTTAGCAGGGGCTTTTGATTTGTACTGCAAAAACCTGCGTTCCAAAGTTGGGCGAATATCTTGGTCCAATAATGCAGGGCTGCCAAAAACAACTTTAAATTTATTAACGAAACCTGAAGTTCTATTACAAGCTTCTATAATTTCTAAATAGTAATGGAAATGCTGCCATAAAAAACTATGGCTTTTAATTGGATGTGTTAAACCATAAGTAGGTGCCTCTTCTTCCTTTTGGTAAGTACCGAACATTTTATCCCAAAACGTAAATACATCGCCGTAGTTTTTATCTAAATATTTATCATCACTAGCGTGATGAATACCATGTAAGGATGGCGTAATCAAGATATTTTCTAACCAGCCTAACTTGCCAATCATCTGCGTATGCGTAAAAAATGAATAGGCACCATGTACAGTTAAAATTACGGCAACCATTAAAGGATGAAAACCCAACAACGGCAAAGCGCACCAGAAAACACCTCTAATTAGTGCCTGAAAAGTAGTAATACGGGCAGATACGGTTAAATTGAACTCTTCACTTTGGTGGTGTACAATATGTGCTGCCCATAAGAAATTCACTTCGTGTCCCAATCGGTGATACCAATACCAAACAAAATCTGTTGCCAGAATTATGAGAACCCATACCCACCAAGCATTTGGAATATTGAACAAGGCATAATTCTGATAGACGTAATTGAACAGATCGTAAAAACTAGCTGCAATAAAAAGATTCAATAATCGCTCTGCGATACCAATGCTGATATTAGAAACCGAGCTTTCGTACTTAAACAAATGTGCTTTCTTTTTGCTCACGGCCAACATATATTCTAGGTAAACAAACAAGAAAAATGCAGGTATGGCAAAAGCTAGATAATTTATCTTTTCCATGATTTAAGAAGCTAGAAAATTACTTACATAACCATTAAATAATTCGGGCTGCTCCATCATAGGGGCATGACCGCATCTATCAATGTAATGCAACGTAGCATTAGGCAGATGTTGATAAAACTCTTCTGCAACTTCGGGTGGCGTGACAATATCCTGTAAACCCCAAATCAATAAAACGGGTATCTTAATAAAATGGAGTAGTTCTTTTAGGTTTTGCTTTTGTGCATCTCTGGCCAGCATAATTACCGATAGGGCTTTGGTTTTTTGCTGTACGATATCAAATACGTAAGAAACCATTTCCTCGTCTACCACTTCTTTCCTATCAAAAACATCTTCTATTTTTTGTTTGATGTATTGATAATCTTTCACCCTTGGAAACGTACCACCAAAGGAATTTTCGTACAAGCCAGAACTTCCAGTAAGCACTAAACGCTCTACCTTTTCAGGATATTTCAGCGTGTAAAGCAAAGCCACATGTCCGCCTAAGGAGTTTCCAATTAGTATAGGATTTTTGATTTGATGTTTATCCAAATAATCTTCCAGAAAATCCACCAACTTGCTTAATCCCCCTCCTAAAAAATGATTGAAAAGAGGCAACTGCGGTGTCCAAACCTGATAATTTAGAGAAAGTTCTTGCTCAACTGATTTCCAGTTACTTAAATTGCCAAACAAACCATGCAAGAGCACAATATCTTTCATGGATGTTGTTGAATAATTTATCGTATTAGTAGCTAAAGCTTGATTGATCTGTAATTGCATATTTAAAGCTTTAAGTAAAACCGTCAATGCTTCAAAATTAGCAATATTTTCCAAAAGACTACTAATTCTATAGATTAAATATTAATTAACTTTTTTGTCTTCTGGATGGTGTTATCACCAACCAACATTCTGTTACCACAATTATTAAGCGCACTCGCTGTTAATAATAATGCCTACAACAGGTCGCATAAAATAAAGCGAACTCATGTAAACATGAAAAATCTGTGCATCCCCTAATCGGCACGTTTACTTTAGCTAAATTTCAACTACAAATCTTCCATTAATTGCTAAATTATCCATTACTTTGAAGTACTAACATATTATAACAAATGACACACTTAGAAAAGTTAGCTGCCATCCGCAATTTGATGAAAAAGGATGGCGTTGATGCCTATATTATTCCATCGGCAGACCCACATATCAGCGAGTACCTGCCAGATTTTTATAAGAGTATTCCTTTTGTAACCGGATTTACCGGGTCGGTAAGTACAGTAGTAATTACCGAAGATTTTGCTGGCTTATGGGCAGATTCCAGATATTTTGTTCAGGCTGAAGATCAATTAAAAGGTAGCGGGTTTGAATTGGTAAAATTAAATGCGCAGGGCATGGCCGAATACATCGACTGGTTAGGCGAAAAACTACCAGAAGGTGCTAAAATTGCTTTCGACGAAAAAACAGTTTCTGTTCTCTTAGGCTTACAGTTAGAAAAGCAATTGGCATTCAAAAACATTAGTTTCGAGAACCAAGATTATGTTGGGCAGATCTGGGAAGACAGACCTGCTTTGCCAGCTGAACCAGCTTTTTTACTAGCTGACGAAGTGGTAGGACAATCGGTGCCGAGCAAGCTAGCAGCAATTAGAGCTTATTTGAAAAAACAACGAGCAGCTTATCATCTGGTGTCATCTTTAGATGATATGGCTTGGGTTTTCAATTTAAGAGGAAAAGATATCGGCTACAATCCGGTAGTGTTAAGTTTTGCGCTAATTACTGAAGATAAAGCAACCATATATATCGACAAGAAGAAATTAACTACTGATGATCTGGCTACTTTAGCTCATCAAGGAGTAACCATTGCAGCTTACGAAGCTTTGGCCACTGATTTACAAGCTTTACCTTCAAATAGCAATATTTTAATCGACCCGAAACGCAACTGTTACTTTATGTATAAACAGATTGCAGCAGGTGTAAAAAAGGTTTTGGAAACCAATCCATCAACTTACCTAAAAGCGATTAAAAACGAGATTGAAATTGCAAATACCCGCAAAGCGATGATTAAAGACGGTGCTGCAATGACCAAATTCTTTAAGTGGGTAAAAGAGAACGTTGGCAAGGTAGAGATTACAGAACTATCGGCGGCTGAGGTTTTGAAAAACTTTAGAGCAGAACAAGATGGTTTTGTGGGCGAAAGTTTCAATACCATTGCTGGCTACAAAACTCACGGTGCTTTGCCTCATTACGCAGCCACGCCAGAAAGTAATGTAGCTGTTGAAGCTGATGGCTTGTTCTTGGTAGACTCTGGTGGTCAGTATCATTACGGCACTACAGATATTACCCGTGTGATCCCAATGGGGAATAATACAGATGAGGAAAGTACAGATTACACTTTAGTGCTTAAGGCAATGATTGAGGGCTGTAAAACTCGTTTCCCGAAAGGAACTTGTGGTTATCAGATAGATGCCATTACTCGTAGACCAATGTGGGATCATGCTTTAAACTACGGTCATGGTACTGGACACGGTGTGGGTTATTATTTAAACGTACACGAAGGTCCACATGTGTTTAATGCTTCGGCTACGCCAATTGCTATAGAATTAGGCACCATTACTTCCATTGAACCTGGTATTTACCGTAATGGCAAACACGGTATTCGTATTGAAAACTTAGTTTTAACCGTTAAAGATGAGAGCAATGAGTTCAATGAATTTTATGCTTTTGAAAGCTTAACCCTCGCCCCTATCGATACAACTTTGGTGAAGAAAGATTTACTGGAAGATTCTCATATCAATTGGTTGAACAAATATCATGAAGAGGTTTATGAAAAGGTAAGTCCACTGTTAAATCAGGATGAAAAAGTGTTTTTGAAAGAAATGACGAAGGCGATATAAAATCAGCACCATGCGTCATTCCGGATTTATTCCGGAATCTTAATGCACCAAACCAATTATCCGCTTTACGATTCCCGCCTACGCGGGAATGACGACTAGAACCTTCGAAAAAAAATGCCGAGCATATTGCTCGGCATTTTTTGTTTACTTATCTCTAGGCAATTGCTCTGGCCTGTGCATCTTGTATTGTGTTGCCGTAATCGCATCTAAGAAAGCAACTACAGCTTGTATTTCGTCCTTTGTTAAGTTCAATTTCTTCATCAGTGGGTCAGTGACGGGATGCATTGCATCAGCTGCTTTCTGCGCTGTTGTTGCCGTATTCATCTGCATACCGCTGTTGTAAATGTTCACCAAACCGGTAATGTTATCAAACAAGCCGTTGTGCATCCAAGGACTGGTATTCATCACATCTCTTAAAGAAGGTGTACGGAATTTCCCCACATCATTTGGGTCTTTGGTAATATTGTACCTACCCAAATCTTCATATTTACGCTTATAGTAGGTTAATCCAATATTATGGAATTGCTCATCCGTAAAGTATTGCCCGTTATGACAGTTGATACATCTTGCTTTGTTACGAAACAAATGCAGCCCTTCAATTTCTTTATCTGTCAGTTGTTTGTATTCGCCATCTAAAAATCTATCGAAACGACTTCTTCTGCTAGTTAACGTACGCTGGAAACTGGCTAAAGCTTTTGCCACATGGTCGAAAGTGATTTTATCAGTGCCATAGGCATTTTTCACCAGTTCTTTATATGCTTTGATTTTATTCAGCTTCACAGGAAGTTCTTTCAAATTCATTGCCATTTCGTTGTGCGCTTCAATCGGGCTTTTCACTTGGTCTTCTAAAGTAGTTGCTCTACCATCCCAAAAGAAAGTTTTACGTTCTTTTACGTTCAACAGAGAAGGTGTATTTCTATTTCCAGATGCATGGTCGTGCCCTACGGAAACCGAAAGCTTATCTGCCCACGAAGTTTGCGGGTTGTGACAGCTACTACAAGAAATTTGGTTAGAACCAGAAAGTATCGGATCGAAAAAAAGGTTTTTACCTAAAACAACTTGCGCAGTTTCCATGGTAGTAAAATATTTCTTACTATCTACTTCTGGTAGCGCTTTAAATTCTTGCCATTTTACGCCACTGTCTACATTTGGCTTTGGCCATTGCGCTACTGGTTTTTCGTATAAATTACGCAGACTATCTAACTGCACTCCGCTAGAAGTATAAGCAATTTCTCTAAACGAAAAATGTAGCAAACACGTGATCAATAATAAGCACGCTGCTACAAAAAGTTTCATCTTGTTCATCCCAACAAAAATAAGCATATGTTTTGTTTAAATTTCTTGATTTTAGGCACTAAAAGTTGCAGCCTACACTAGCTCCAGCAATACCGAAATTACTGCCTAAAAACTGCGTATCAAATGCTTTAGTGTAATTGTAACTTAGTTTAGCATAAGGTGCGATGTTTTGTTTAAGCTTTTTGGTGTACTGCAAACTTATGTCGGCCATTACTCTAGGTTTGGTGAAGTACTCGAATTCTTGGTAGAGGTATAGGTCCATGCTTGCTGGGGCAGCTTGACTTGACGATGGTGGCACATATAAACCGTCATACTTTGCAATTCCACTACCAGAACCATAGCCTAAACAAAGTGCAAAACTATACATCTGTTTAGCTTTAACAATATTGCGTTTTAAGTGCACATTGGCATTATAACTGTTAATCGTTTGATCTCTATAAAAAGGATAAACGGTAGTGGTTTGCTGACGCCGGAAATAATTTGCGTTCAATTCTATTTTCCATTTAGGATTATAATTTTGAATATCTTTAAAGAGAACATAAGCTAAATCAACATCTAAATCTTGTTTTTCTAAAACATCTCTTTTCCCATAATATACAATTCTAGAAACACCTCCAGGTGTAGTTTCTCGTCTGTAAACATTCTCCTGATTACTTAAATTACCATAATTAGCTGAGAGAGAAATTTGATATTCGTTTTTTCCTTTTGAAATAACAAAAACACCATAATAATTGTAACTTTCTGCAGCATGCTCTGTAAATACATAGCTAACGGTACCTTTTTCACCAAAATAACCTTTCGGCTTACTATAAGTAAATTCGTTAAAAAAATGAGTGTTATTATTTAATTGAAGATTTAGCTGCAAAGAAAATCCATGGCTAAAATTAGTTAAAGGTCTAGTCGCATTTTCTTGAGTATAGCCAGATTCTCCAAAGGTTTCGAGGGTCCCGAAAAATGACCCGAAACTAATGAGGGATGAGAATCCTCTTTGAAAATTCCCGTAAGCTTTAAAGAATGTACTTTCTATTCGCCTTTCATAATTATATGTAGCACCAACTTCTATGAGATCGTTGATTTTATAAATCCCTCCTGCCGATAAATCCATATCTAATAACTTATTGATATGTCTTAAATCTTTGGCCTTTGCAAAATTTGCAGCTTGATAATTAATACGTCCACCTATTGAAAACTTAGAAGCCATTTGCACGCTAATTGCCCCATGCAAACCATAAGTTTCTTTTCTTTTTATGCCTTTATTATTGTCATCCAACTCAACTATATCGAAAGGATTTTTATATGGATCTATAAAAGTAGATCCCCCCATATTTTCACCTTTGAAGTTTTGATAAGAAATTGCTCCTTCAAACACAATCTTATCGTTCAATCTATATATCGAATTTGTATTTAAACCGTACTCGTAACTATCATTTGATTGATGGAAATTTTTAAAATCGCCATTTGATTTATCAAAAAATACTTCGGCATTAGATAACTTAGATAAATTGAAGTGCTTTAAACCTGCTGCATTTTTAGAATTAATCCACGCACTCTGCCTTCTTACGTAGTTGATGTCAACAAACGTACTATCGAGCTGCTGTGCTGCTAAATTGGCGGAGCAAAAAACTCCGCCAATAATTAAAACAACATTCTGTATCTTTTTAAAGCTCATTAATGAGGTTTAGTTAGTTCTTAAAGTAGCCTTGCTACGCATGTGAAAATCGTTAGTAGAGTTATTAGTGTCTTTATAGATAATACGTGCCCCATTTGTAATTGACGCCTCTGCATCTATACCACTAATATCTGTAGAACCGCCAGTTACCGTCGTTGTTCCAAGTTGATAATTATAAACCAATTTTGCGGTATTTCCAGCAATTGCTTTGGTAGCTTCCTCGTCTACGTTACGATAGATAGAATAACCTAGATCTCCTGTATAATTAATATAGCCCGCATCTATTGCCGCAGTAAATCTTTTTTGGTTAGTTTTACCAATTTCAAAAGCCTCAACAGCATCTACAACCCAAGAAACAGGAATTTTCTTATCTATTAATGTAGCAGTGCCTCCGTATAAACTATTGTATGTCACATCTGCTCCCAACGCTGCTGGTGTCATATCTTTCAACTCAAACAAAAATAAACCAGGAGAAACATTACTTAAAGGCCAAGCATTTCCAGCGCCGTATCTCATCCCTTTTAAGTAGTGAGAAGTAGGTATTGCTTCGGCTGGAGCCTTATAAGTAGTAGCATTTGAGTAGCTTGTTACAGCAACATCATAAGTACAATAGTAATTAGCATTATTAAAGTTAATTGACTTGGTATGTATTACAGAATTATTAACCGCATTATTTAGTGCTATAACAATTTGTTTACCAGGCTCAAGCACTACATCTTGTTGAAAATACCAAAATCCTTGTCCAGCAGGCATCCATCTTTCTTTCAAGTAAGTTAGGGTACCATCAGTGCCATAGTAATTATTACTACCCGTACTGTTATAAGGCATAGTTGTAGCCAAGCATATATTTGCCAAACTAGCATTTGTGTTTGAGTTATTGTAAAGTATCACATATCTATCGTGTTTAAAAACCCCTGATACATCCATAGGAGTTCCTCCTGTAAAGAGCTCTTTAACTATGATTTGAGATACAGCAGATGCTACTAACTCTAATTTTACGACCTCTTCACTTTTCCAACCTTCTGCTACTGCGATATTACTCTTTATGGCATTATAATTAAAAGTAGATAAACCTGTAGTGCGTTTATCAGAAGCTGATATTTCATAAATATCATTAGGTAGATTAAAAACTACTTTACCATCCTTATCGGTAGTAGCTTCGAAAGATGTGTTACGACCTGTGGCCTTAACTTTAACACCATCTATAGCCGATAAAGCACTTCCCGTAGGATATTCTAATTGTACAGTTACTGCATAAACCTTATACTCTTTTTCCTTCTTACAAGAAAAGAGTATTATCATTGTACAGAGCATTAGGTATGCTATTTTTTTCATATTACGTGATTTTATATAGTGATTAAATATTTTACAATTTTAGTTTTAAAGTAGCCCCATAATTAAAATCTGTTATGTACGAGCTATTAAACAAAGAACTTTCACTGTTTCCCCTAGTTGATTTCACTTTAGCCATATTATTAAAGAAATTATTTGCAAAAAATGATAGTGTTGCAAATCTTCCAATCTCTTTAGTCACTGCAAAATTTGCTGAATAGTAATTTGTCAATGTACTTTTATTAAAATAGTAGTTAGTATTACTGGTTTTCAGCATCTTGGCCAACTCATTATAAAGCGCTACATCATTAGTTTTAGCCCATAAAAATTTCTCAGCAAATGGTATCTTAACAGATAGGTCATCAAGGCTTGTATAATAATCTGGATAAAGTCCAACGTAACGGTTGCCTCCGTAAATATCTGACATTGTAGAAGATGCTTCATATACATCTTTATTATCTAGCACAAATCCTCGAGTGCCACTTCTCAGTTCGCTAAGATTTTGAGAATATTTATAGAATGAACCTTCCAACCTTGCAGAAAAAAGGAGCCTAAGTGCAGGAATATGTGTAGTGATAGTCAAATTCATATCCATAGACTTTCTTATCTCTCCATTAGAAATATCATTCCCTCCAATAAAAAAACCTATATATTTATAAGGCTGACCATTAGCCATAGCAACATTTGAACTAGGTCTGTAAGCTGATATTGTTTCCTCTAAGCCTTTGTAATAGTAATAATTACCATCTACTCTTAAAGTAGTTTTCAGCTGTTTTATTTGTTTAAAATCAACAATCCAATTAACCCTATTTCTTGTTACTAGCGAACCATTAGATGTTATGCTATTCGGTAAAAAATCATAGGTTTCTGTATAAGATACTGTCTCAGCCGGCTGCATTCCAGTTTTATCCGTTACAGTCACAATTCCCGTTTGACGGTCAACCGTATATATCCTATTTGCTGAAGGTATAGTTGTTGAGGCTTGTAAATCAGCTTGTGTAGTAAACTTGTAGAAGAAAGGATCGTAATTAGTTGTAGAGATATAAGGATTATCTGTTTTGTCTCTAGACACACTAATAAACAATCGATTACCTCCAATAGTCATACCTATCGCAATTTCCTGCTGCATATTACTTTGCCATTTCAAATCAGGGTTAAACAACCGTGTTCTGGGCATGGTGTAATAGGCGTAAAAAGTGTCACCAACTGCTGAAGTACCTGAAGCAAAAGTAGGAATATCTCTAAAAAAAGGTGTAGGATATAAGGCATCGAAACCTGGTAACTTTACAGTTTTACCCCAAGACACCTTTAAGTTTAGATCTTCCACCAGTTGATTTTGCTTCTCCCAAAAAGTATATTTTACATTTGCTCTTGGCGAAAAGCTTCCAATATTCCCATACTCAGCCCCATTAATAGAAGTAATTTCTGAACGAATACCCGCCACCAATTGTAAATTTGATTTATTGATAGGAATAGTCAAAGCATCTTCTGCATAAACAGCGTAGTTATTGGTAAAAGACTCTTGATCGTAACGATATTCTCGCCAAGTTGGGGCATAACGCAAATCATCATAATATAGGCCCTTTCCATAGTTACCACTTACATTAAGGTCGGCACCTACTAATACTGCGTTCTTCAGTTTGCCAATTTTTTTAAACCAATTTGCTTTTATACGAGCATTATAATTAAGGATTTTATTATCCAGATACTCCTTCTCATACCACATTCCACTTGGAATTAAAACTATACCTGCATTTGGATTCACATCGTAAAGCTCTCCGATATGATATCCTTCCTGAGATGCTCTTATCGATATTGTAGATGCTGTTCCAGATCTAAAAGCATTTACTTCACGCAACTTATCATTGTAATTTAAACTACCAGAAGCTTCCAAACTAGTAATCCAAGGTTTATTCATTAGCCACTTACCAGAAAAATTTGCTCTTAAAACATTATCATTAACCTTTGTGTAAGTATCCACAAACTGATCTGGATCGCTTACTGAGTTGTATCCCCCTAGATTTCCATTAATACCAACATTCAGTGTGATAGGCTGACCATTCTTTTTATTAAATGTATTGTTATAATTTAACGACAAACTATTTCTCTGGTAATCTGTATAAGGAGAGGCTAAACTAGATATCGATTTTGTATGCTCTAAGCTAAAGTTGAGGACACCAAAATCATTCCCCAAATTAAGTCCTTTACTTAAGGCAACCTGCTTTGTATTTGGACGTGTTTGAAGTTCAACTAAATATGGCGAAACACCTTTACGGGTGTTAATTTTCACCATTCCATTAGTCATATCACCATGTTCTACAGACGGTATACCTGTGATGACTTCAATAGATTCGATATTACTGGTAGAGATATTTTTCGTATCAACTCCTTGCACCACAGAAGTTGAAATTGATAAATCTCTAAAACCATTATTAGATAGTCGTACCCCGTCAATCTCTACTCCTACTCCAAATGTGGCATTTCCCCTTTCTAAGGAATAACCGTTGATCTGGAAGCGCTGTTCTGAAGTTGTCGCCAAATGTAACTGTCTATTAGTTTTACCTCCCGGCATCAATGCCTGTACATCAGTTACATTCTGCATCTGTAGATGATCCAACGCATTGCGGTCCATCAAGAAGGAGGTTGCCAAGTCAGTACCTTTCTTTGCAGTAATTTCAACTAAATCTAAAGACAGGTTATCCTCATCCATTAATAAGATTAAGCCAGTCAAGTTTTTATCCAGCACATAGTCGTATTCTTTTTTAACGAAACCCAAATACTGAACGGTAAGTTTAGTTTTACCAGCGGGAACATTTTTGATGATGAACTCACCTTTAGCGTTAGCCGTAGTCCAAAGTCCACTGGTACCAATAGCAGCAATGGCAAATTCTACAGGTTCTTGATTTCGCCTATTGATTACTTTACCTGAAATGGAATATTGAGCAAATGAGCTACTACAAAAACCTAAAAAACATGCAAAAAGAAGCAACAACCTTTTACGGAAGGGTAATAATGACTGAACAAAAAAGGTTGTATAAAAACTCATCTATAGGCAATTGCTTATTGCAAGCAGACTAGAGAGCGATAGTCGTGTAGCAAATTGCCGCAAATATAAGGTTATTTAGACTAAGTCAAAATAAAAATATACTAATTTAATATAGTTTAGTTTTCGGGAGACAACGGACAGGAAACAGTAAGCTTAAATCCATCGCCTATTTCGGTTTCCATTTGATATGTAGCGTTGACCATTTGTAAGCGACTTTGAATATTTTGCATTCCTATGCCTCCTCTTTTTTCGAGAACAGCCAAATCAAATCCATTCCCATTATCTTGGTAAACAATCAACAATTCTGTATCTCTTTTAAATGAAATCGTAATTTCCGTAGCCTTGGCATGTTTAATGGTATTGTCTACCAATTGTGTAAGTACCCTAAATAAAGCCAAGGCAGTCTTTTCTGGAAGTGATACTTCTTCAATATCTTCGTCTTGCTCTATAGTAATTTTTATTTCTCCGGTGTTATTGATTAAGGTTACAAATGCCTCTATGGTGGTAAAAAGTCCAAAAACAGCTAAGCCAGGGGGCGACAAATCGTGTGAAATATGGCGTACATCCACGATCATTTTATCAATGAGCTGTTTGGCTTCGCTCATTACTTCTTCTTGGTCGGTTGAGAGCTGATTTCTTAAAGAGTTTAACATTAGTTTAATCGCAGAGAGGGTTCCTCCTATTTCATCGTGCAGATCTTGGCCAATTCGCTTACGCTCTACCTCTTGTGAATCGATTACGGCACTAAGCAGTTCTTTCTGTTGTGCAATTTGAGTTTCTTGTAGCTGTCTTTTTTGCTTCCAAACTACATTTTGGTTTTTAATATAAAACAGCAAAAAGGATGCTACCAAAATGAGCAACAGCACTACTCCGTAAAAAATCAAGAGGTAAACATTATCAACCATTGCTATATTTCTTTATCAGTTTAAAACCTTTTTAAACGCCGAAAATATAAACCAGCTCATTTAGGTTTTACTTTAGTGATTAAGCTAAAACCCTTAGCCCAAATGATATACATAGCCAAAACCAGCAACGCATGTAAATTCCACATTGAGCGAGACATTTCGGCATTTTTCCCTACAAAAGTAAAATAATTAGATAGTATAAATATGATACTAGCTGCTGGAAAATAGAACAGAATTCCCATGTTTATCCAGTTAATGGTTGAGCCTAGCCAATTTTCAGTGAATCCACTTTCATAAAAATATAGCAGACATGCGGCAGTAATAATGAGGGCCTCCAATGGTCTGGTATAAGTATTAAACGTAAAAATATCCTGGATAAAAACAAAGTTGATTATACATAGTAGAGGAAAAGCAAAAATCAGAAATTTCAGAATACTTTTAATTTTGGGACTTTTGAATATTGAACGAAAATAGGCTAGAAAAAAAACAGTTTCAACTACTGTATATAAATGAAGAAGCGGCAAGTTGCGCATACCCATTCTCACTAAAGCCAGTGCAAAAACATTAATAAGGGCCGCTAAAATCAAGTAATAGAATAAATATTTTGTGCTTTTACTAGCAACCTTATATTTAAATAAAAAAATAACAATAGGCAACAAGATGCTAAGAGGGACAACAAATCCCATTAAAATATTTTTAGGCATTTATTATTAACTAAAACTCTTTTAAAAATGGAGTAATTACTAAATATTGAAAAATAGCGAGATTAGTTTATTTAGATTTTCAGCAGTGCTTTTAGTGTATAATTTTATGATCTATTGGCATGATTGATTACATACCAATAGATCAGGGTTTTGAAATTTACAAATGCTAACTATATGTACAATGGACTACCAGGATCACAAACGCTTGGACAAGGTTGTGTAAAGTCGTAAATATCGCTGTCATCGTCACCTCCTAACCCACCTGTTGTATGGGCTACAACATCAGCACCACCTAAATCTACAGGTACAATAAGTGCCGTAACATCATCAGGCAAGTCTTGATCGCCATCTTTAACCGCAAAATAGGCCCTAACTCCTGTTAGTGAGTTACGAATGTTCCCATGTTCATCCAAATCTTGGAATTTTTCGATAATAGCCATTAAATCAGCTATTGGAATAAATACAGCTCTAGGGATATTAGCTTCTGGAACTTGATTAATTAATTGATCACGGAAACGAGTAACTCGAGCTACTGCTTCGTCAAGAGGTACGGTTGGTACGTTAATTTTTGATTTCATCTTCTAAATTGTTTTAAATGGTTTTAGTATTTTATTTAACAACCAAAGGTTTTATGTTTGGTTTATTTTTGTCGAATCTAATAAAAAAAAGATATTTGCAACCGTAACACAACAATGTTATTTTACTATATCCTGCTTATCAGATATTTTTATTGATTAAAACCACAAAGAGTAAGCTTAAGCATATTAAAAAACAATCTATCAATAACAGAAAAACCTTCGAATATGAAAATTAATGTTGCCATAGCAGACGACCAAAGATTATTCAGAAAGGGAATGATTGCACTGGTAAATTCATTCGAAGGAGTTAAGATTATTTTTGAAGCTGAAAATGGAAAGCAACTAGTAGATCTGGTTGATGCAGCAGAAGAAAAGCCAAATGTTATTCTACTTGATCTATCTATGCCGGAGATGAATGGGCTCGAGGCTTTAAAGATCATTAAAGAAAATCATCCTTCTATAGGCGTGATCATTTTAACCATCCATGAGGCCGAACACCATATTCTGGCAACGATACAAGCTGGAGCAAATGGTTATCTGGCAAAAAATGCAGAACCTGAAGAAGTAGAAAAAGCAATTAGGGAAGTTTTTAAAAACGACTTTTATTTTACCATACCTATGCTAGAAATTATGCGAAAAGGTTTGAGCAAAAAACCCCAAGCATTAAATCTTGATCAAGAACAAAACCTGCTTACACCAAGAGAAAAGGAAGTGTTACAATTAATCTGTAAACAATTTAGTAGTATAGAAATTGGCGAAAAGCTTTTTTTGAGCAACAGAACCGTTGAGGGACATAGAAACAACCTATTAACAAAAACTGGAAGCAGAAACACCGCAGGATTGGTTCTGTATGCTTTAAAACACAAGCTTATTGAGATAGATCATCTCTCAAACTAATACCATTCTCCATTGCAACTAGGTAATTTTACCTAGCGTACCGCGTAGTTTTACCTGATCCTCATTATACGCAAAAAAGCTCTATTTCATTCTTTTCATTTTTTGTCACTTAGTGGTGTCGGAATTAACGGCTCTCATCTAAAATTTCAATTTTAAAAAGAAGTAGAATGAATCCTTACTTTTCTTACCCAATGAGCAACCACGTAGACGATAACATTATTCTTTATAACAGCATTCTTTCTGATAGTAATGAATTTCATAATGTTTCGAACGAAATTATTCCCCTGATAAATAGTTTAATTAGCTTGTGTGCTGAGCAAGGACTTTTCATCAGAATATTAAACAGATCTACAATTGTGCGTAAATGCTTAATGGATGATCTAGATTTTGATATTACCGCAGCCTATGAGGCCACAGAAAACCTAACGAACTTTACTTATCATAATTTTGGATTAGCTTTTGGCGTAGGTATTTATGAAAGTGCCGCTTCTGGTCAGCTTAAATACTTAGACCATAAGATGCTATACGATAAAGTAGCTAAGATTGGTGAATCTATAGGGTTAACTTGGGCAGGAAATCACCCTTTCTTATCCAATCTAAGATATTTTGAATTACGCCCAAATTGGGCAAACAACATGAACGACAAAGAAATGATGAATGAACTTTACCGCAGAAAAGAAGCGAAAGTAAGTTTATTAGCCTAAAAATATTCGATAAATTAGCTCTCAGTTTCGCTCCATCTAAATGGACAAACAAAAGCCCCCGAAATTCGGGGGCTTTATTGGTTTTATGGATTATTCAATTTGCTTTTGTTTTGTGACTTTAAATTCTGTTCTTCGGTTTAGTGCTCTTCCTGCTGGATTATCTTTTTTACCTCCTTCTAATTGATTAAGCGCTATCGGTTTACTAAAACCATAACCTTTAGAGGTCAATCTATCCGGCGTAATGCCTTTAGTCATTAAGTAATCGACACAAGATTTAGCCCTCTTCTCAGATAGATCAAGGTTGTAGGGTTCTGATCCAATGTTATCTGTATGGGCACTCAGCTCAATCTCAATGTTTGGATTATCGATCATTACCTGAAAAAGCGTGTCTAAAGTAATTTTAGATGAATCAGTTAACTCGGCACTGTTAAATTCGTATAAGATATTCTTCAATACAATTGGTTTATTAATCACCATTGGCTCTAAACAAAGCTCTGAACTTAACAAAGTATCGGCCTTAAATAGTTGGGCATAATTATAACTGATATTTTTAGCGAAATATTTGTCTTTCATTACATTAATCTGTAAATCTCTATTGCTACCAACTTGAAAAGTATACCTACCGTTCGCATCGGTTTTCATTACCATTTCTGGAACATTAGTACCAACAGCAGTGATCGTAGCGCCAGCAAGTGGCTTTTTAGTAGCACAATCTAAAATTGTTCCCTGTACACTCAGGTACTCACGTACTACCTGAAACACTTCTAAACAACAAACCGACTCTCTATCGGAACTGATATAAGCTTCTTTACCAGCATCATCTAAAGCGGCAAAGTAGATGTCATCTTTTGCGGAATTAAATGGATAGCCCATATTCACTGGTTCTGCCCACTCTGCAAAATCACCTGTAGATTCGTAGAAATCGAAACCTCCTAAACCAACTCTACCATTACTGCTGAACACCAATTTTTGAGTCGCAGGTAAATAGTAAGCCGCTTGTTCGTCTTCTTTAGTATTGATTTTATCACCCATGTTAATGGCACTACCTACCGAACCATCTGCTCTTAAAGTAGTAAACCACAAATCGTAGCCACCTAAGCCACCTGGTCTGTCTGAAGAAAATATCAAGTATTTACCATCTCTAGTTACGGAAGGCTGCATGGAATTAAAACCATTTATGTTGATTTCGCTGGTCATTGACACTGGGGTTCCCCAACTACCTCCTTCTTTTCTGCTGATATATATCGCTCGCTTTTGATATTCTTTATCATTTGCCCAAGCAGTTAAAAACATAATTTCGCCGTTTGGATGTACGGTAGCAGCAGCAGTTTCCATTTTTTTCAAGTCCATATTGACTTTTTGGATGCTTACTTTCTCTGCTGTAGGATTTTCGATATCAACTGAGTAGATTGTGTTTACATAGGGCGTTTCTTTTTTAAACACTCTCAATTGCCCTTTACTACCTTCCAAAATTTGATTTTTACCTTCAGCTCCAATAGGTCTAGATGAGGTAAAATAAAGTTCAGAATTACTCACTGCTGGTGCATAGTTAGAGCCAGCTTGATTGATGTTGTTGCTCAGTCTTGCAATTTTGAACAATCTTGGATAGCGCATTTCGTACAAGGCATATTTTGACGAAGCAATCTCCAATTTTGCTTTAGGGATAAAATCATCATTCATTTTATACTTAGCAATGAAGTTTTCAAATGCTTTAATGGCATCGTCGTATTTAAGATTGGCTCTTAAACACTCGCCATACCAAAATTCACTTTGTGCATATTTAGGATTTGTGAATTTATTAGACACAGCGTACCATTTTTCGGCATCTCTAAAGTTTTTATACAATCTTAATGAGCTTGCCAGTTGGTAAACAGCATATTCGTAATCATCTTTCCTTGGACTTGCCTCTTTTATTCTTTGCTCAAATCCGTAAGGAATTACAAAGCCGGCACTATCTGGAGATATCTGCAACATTCTCTTGTAATATTCTGCTGCTGCATAATACTCCTTATTTTGGAAGTATACATCCGCTATGCGTCTGTTACTTGACGCAATTTGTGCATTTGCTACATTAGCAAAACAAATCGCAATGATCAATATTTTAAGAATTTTCATAAGTTTTAGTTTTAAAGTCGAGGACAAAAGAAGTTTGGACCAATGATGCCTTTTCGAGCGCTGAATGAAACTGAAAGTTCTAATCCTCCCCTACTTCCAGTAGCTCTATTTAAGCCAGAGGTATTGAAATCATAGCTCAATCCAAAAACCATACTTTTGATATGGAAACCTAAGAAAGCTATCGCCGCATCATCTACACGATAGTTAGAACCAAAAAGCAGGTCTGTTTCTGCATTTAACATCATCTGTGCGTAAGCACCTACAGCAATTTCCTGCGCATTTCCCTGTTTAAGAAAAAGGGCATTAGGTGTAATGTCAAAAACATTGTTCACCCTAACTTTACCACCACCATGAGCTGTAAATCTCATTGGCACTTTAGCATCACCTCCTATAAATTTATCTTTTGGCCTGTTTAAATGGGCTACCGTAGCACCTGCAAAAACATTTACCTTTTTATAATCGGCAGCATCAAAAAACATTATACCAGTATTAATATCTGGGGCAGTAAAACTTTGACCCGAGATATTCTCGTCAAACATCATCCCTCCATCGTAGCCCATACCTGGGTTATATTGGCTACCTAGGGTAATTTTAGACATGTCGATGCTTTTGTTAATGATACCTGCCTGTAAACCGAAATTGACAATTTTATCGCCAGCTTGGCCAAACCTGATACGATAAGAAGCAGATGCCAAAGCATTTAACTGATTGTAGGAAACTGAACCAGCACGTTGGTTAATTATCATTCCACCAAAGGCGAAGTTTTTAATGGGAGCGGCATCAAACGACGCTCCCATTGTTAAATATCCATCATTGATATTACTCCACTGCTGTTTAGCATTAACATTTGCCCTGTATGCACCATCAACTACACCAGTTAAAGCCGGGTTTAACCATAGAGGATTAGCATAATATTGAGAGAAATGCGGATCTATCTGTGCATATACTTTATTTGCAATAACCGCTAGTACAACCATTACTGCAACTAATATTCTTTTCTTTTTCATTGGTACTATTTTAAATAAAACCATGTTCCGTTTAAATGAGACTTATCGCAATAGTGTTACTGTACCTTTAAAGGTCTTATCTGTTCCACTGTTAAAGGTTACATCTACATAGTAGACATAAACACCTGTTGGCTGTGGCCTACCTCTGTAGGTTCCATCCCATCCCTGCAATATATTTTGCGATTCGAAAACAAATTCACCCCATTGGTTATAGACACGCATCCTGAATTTTGCTACGCTATTTCCGTAAGCTAGGAAGAAGTCGTTTCTACCATCATTGTTAGGTGTAAAGGTGTTAGGGATATACAGCTCGTCTTTAAACGGATCACTTGTTGTTGCTGTTACAGCATTTGAATTTGCACTTGTTTGACAAGTAGAATTACCTACAGCTCTTACGATAATGGTTACACTTTGACCTTGAATTAAGCTTGATGCCAAATAGTTAGTCGTTAAAGTTGTACTCCAAGTTGCTCCCCCGTCTATTGAAACCATGTAGCTAATTGCTAATGGTACTGCATTCCAAGTGAAAAGTATGCTGTTAGTTGTAATGGTTCCCACGGTTACCACTGGTGCCGGCAGTGGCATTATTACATTTACAGTTACAGCGGTTCTAGTTGCACTTACACAGTTGCCTCCAGCTGCTACCGCTTCTACATAAAAAGTAGTGGTGGCCGACAAAGCTGATGTTGTATAAGTTGTACCAGTGTGCAACAATGTACCTAACGTTGCTGCAGTGTACCATCTATAAGTAAGTGTTAAATCCGGATTATTTACCGTAAGTACAGTACTTGCACCAGCACAGATCTCTGCTGCAGCAGCAGTTACATTTGCTGGCGGACTTGGTGGTGTACCCACCACAACGTCTACTCTTGTTCTAGCTAAAGAAGTACAACTACCTATACTAGCTTCAACAAAGTAGCTTGTATTAGTGGTTAAGCTAGATACGGTTATCCTTGAACCTACATCTACCTGTGTGCCTCCCACCGTGTACCAAGTATAGGTTACACCAGTTACTGGATTACTTACAGCTAATTCTACCGAACCGTTTGTGCAAGTAGAAACTGTTGAATTAGCCACCGTTGGGTTGGCCGGTCTTGTAGTAACTGTAACCTGTACTGCAACTCTTGCAGAAGCACCCGTACAGCCTAATGTACCTACTGCCCTTACATAGAAAGTAGTACCAGCATTAAGTGGTTGCGTGGTATAACTGTTGCCAGTAAATAACAATGTACCATTTGTTGCACTATTGTACCATTCGTAAATAGTATTAGGCTGAACATTGGTTACTGTAAGTATTGTTGAGTTATTGTTACAAACGCTTGTACCTGCAGCACCAACTATTGGCGCTTCTGGCAAAGGACTAACTGTTACAGTTACCGTTGCTGCATTACCTGGTAAATTCTCACATCTATCACTACCTTTTACCGTTACATAATAAGTTGTAGCTACCGCTAGTGCTGGCGTAGTAAATGTAGCACCAGTAAACACCCTATTTGTTAAAGCAGGATCACTGTACCAAGTAAATATTGGATTGCTAATTAAAGGAGCAGTTGTGTTAGTAGCAGTTAAAGTTGTGCTCGAATTGGTACAAGTTGTCGTATTTCCAGTTATCGAAATATCTGTAGCTACTGCAATTGAATTAACTGTTACGCTTACAGATTTAGCTTGCGAAACTGGACTCTCACATCTGTTACTTCCTTTGACTGTTACATAAAATGTTTGGCTAGCATTTAATACTGCAGTTACAAATGGCGAACCTGTTCCTACAGGTATAGTTAACGCAGGATCTGAGTACCAAGTAAATATTGGATTAGTAACCGTCGAACTGCTAGCAATTAGGGTAACAGTACCAGGACCACATCGTTCTATTGCTGGCGACACCATTAAATCTGAACTTGTTGCCGGCGGATTAACAGTAATACTTACTGATTTAGCATCTGCTGGTGCATTTTCACATTTCTCTGTTCCACTTACAGTTACATAATAAGTTACGTTTGCCGTGATTGAAGGAATAGTTAAAGTTGGACCAGTAAACACCAATGTTGTTAATGCCGCATCAGCATACCATCTAAATATTGGATTGGTAACTACCGTTGTACTTGTAGCTGTTAATACTACTTGATTAGAAGCACAAGCTGTAGTAGGACCTGAAACTTGAATGTCTGTTTCTTTTGCTCTATCTCCTACGGTAATACTCACTTTAACACGACCACCAGTATTTGCACAACCATTTGCGTTTAGTGCCTCTACAAAGTACTCATGTAAACCAATTGTTAAATTAGCTGGTGTAGTATAGCTTGCACTATTAAATGCTACCAATGTGCCCGCAGCATTAAACCAGTTATAGGTAACACCTGCTACTTGTTCTACAGCTAATGTAGCGGATGTTCCAAAACATATACTTGCAGGATTAGTAGCAAGTGGAATTGGAGGTGCTGGTGTTGGCAATATAGTTACTACCACTTTTGTAGGTGAAGTTTCACACCCGTTTATCACCGCTGTTACATAGTAATTATAAGTACCAGCTGCCAGCGTATTCGGCGTAGTAAATGTAGGTCCGTCTGTAGTAGTAGCTGTATTTTCTAAATACCATCTGTAGGTAACGCCGGTAATTGGATTTCGAACCCTCAATACTGCCCCACTTCCAGCACAAGCACTCACTGCAGCCACATCTACTTGCGGAGCTACAGCAATACGTTGTGCATAATTAAAATCTACCGAAGTAAATGCGCTAACAATACCCGAATTTAACCTGAGTTCGACATGATTAAATGATTGAGTAGGTACAAAAGTTAGAGTGGCTGCACTTCCATCACTTAATAAATCTATTTTAATTAAAGGATTATTTGCAAATATGGCGTCATTATTACTTGTTGTTCCGCTATAGGTAAGCACACTTATAGAAGGTAATACCGCTAAAGACAATAATTTGCCTGGTGAAGTGATGAGAACTTTAACTGTGTCTCCAATATTAGAAAAGCTTCCAAAACCAACTCTTTGAAAAGCATAAGAACCTACCAAACCTACTGGAATAACTAGAGAAGAAGCTGTTTCAATTCTATTATCAACAGCAAGTCCCGCATTATAGACACCACCTAAAACAGCTACTCCTTCTATACCTTGACCTTCAAGTGAAGTCGCAGCAAGACAAGGAACTGGACCCGTATTGCCATCGGTAACCACAGTTACTCTCACTAAAGTTCTCGCCGATGTACAACCTGTAATTGAATCAAAAGCTTCTGCAAAAAAATCAGCATTGGCTGTAAGTGCAGGTGTTAGATAAGAGTTACCAGTACCTACTTCTACGTTTGATGCATTATACCATCTAACGGTGGCATTTGGGTTGCTAGAAGTAGCAGTTAGCAAAGCTCTAGAATTTGGACTAACGCTAACATTTGCAGCATCAACAATTGGTGCATCTAAGTTACCTATATTAACCTGAACGGTAGTCATTGCCGCTGAGGCAACGTTACAAGTTGCATCAAAAGCTTCTACTTTATATGTAGCATTAGCTGTAACATTTGTTAAGGTAAAAGAAGTTCCATCCTTTCCCATTTGATAGACATTTGCTGAATCATACCATCTGTAGGTGATCCCTGCAATTGGGTCTTTCACTTGGATTACAACATTACTTCCAGAACACGTAGAAATACTACTTGATAACAAAATAGGTGCTGCCGGCGTAGCTTTTAAACCTACATTAACTAGCGTTCCTGCACTTTCACAATCGGCACCAGCACTTGCAGTAACATAAAATTTAGTTGCTGCAGTAATACCTGGTGTAGTAAAAGTTACGCTCGATGCAGAAACTACACCTACTCCCAAGAAAGTACCTACTTCATTATAAAATCTATAGGTAAAACCAGCTCTTGGATTCTGCACAGTTAATACAACTGGACTATTACTACAAGCCTCAGCATTATTTATCGTGATTTGTGGCGCAGCTATTACATGTTGCGCATAATTAATATTGATCGAATTTAGTGCGTTAACGATACCTGCATTCAAACGTACTTCTATCTCATCAAATGCTTTTGTAGGTACAAAGGTTAACAATGCCTGCGTTCCTCCACTTAGCAATTCTAAGTTGATAAGCGCATTATTTAAATTGACCACATCGTTACCTGCAACTCCAGCATTTCGGGTTGATAACTGTACAGAACTCAATAAACCAAGTGAAAGTAATTTTCCTGGAGAAGTTATCGATATTCTAACCGTATCGCCAACAATTCCAGCCTCTGGAAAAGCAAAACGTTGATAAACGTATCCACCTAAAGCAGCTACAGGTAAAAATAGTGTAGAACCTGTTTGCGTATCATTATCTATTGCTAAACCTGGATTAGAAACACCAGCTAATAAAGCAATACCGCTTACACCATTAGACTCTGATATTGGAGAAATACATGGTGTAGGAGTTGGAGTTCCATTGGTTACCGTAATTGTAATCACCACTCTCGATGGCGATACACATCCTGTTAAGGTTGATCTAGCTTCTACATAGTAAGAAGTAGTTGCACTTAAAGGCGGAGTAACAAAAGTTGCTCCGGTATGTATAGGTGTTGCGGCAGTTGCCGATGCATACCAATTAAAATCTACATTAGATTCTGCAGAACTAGCAGTAAGCAATACCGTTTGACCAACAGTAACAGCAGAAACAGAAGCTTGTACTTGAGGCAAAGCAGGTCGAGGGTTTACTGTTACCGCAACCGATGCTCTACCAGTACTTGTACAGCCTTGTTGCGTAGCCTCAACATAATAGGTTCTGCTAGCAGCAACATTGGATATGGTATAAGTTGCACCAGTATGTAATTCGGTTCCGTTAGTTGCAGCATCATACCATTTGTAGGTAATTGCAGCATTTGGATTGGTTACTGCCAACGTAACTGGAGAACCCTCGCAAGCCGTTATGGTTGCCGCACCAACAGTAGGTACGTCCAATAACGGAACTACGTTAACTGTAATTGGCATCCTTTCGCTATTCGAACATCCATTTCTTGAAACTTGAATATAGTAAGTTGTTGTAGCGGTTAAGTTTGGCGTAGCGTAAGTAGCGGTATTCGCCAATAAATTCCCACCTGCATCATACCACGCTATTTGAGTATTACCATTTGCTGTAGCGCTGATATTAGCACTGGTGTTGTAGCAAATTGTTTGGTTATTACCAACAACCGTTGGATTTGGATAAACAATTTGGGCACCATAAATATCGAGACTACTTAATGCGGCAACAACTGCTTGAAAACGAACCTCTACTCTATCAAATTCAGCTCCTGCCGCAAATGTAGTCTCAAATCTATTTCCTCCTAGTAATTGCAGATATACTAGTGAGGAGTTTAACTGTAGTGTTCTCACCACAGCATTATTTTTCATTACATTAACCGTAATATCACCCAATACCGACAAGTCTAACAAGCCACCTGGCAATCCCAAATCCAAACGAATACTATCGGTAGCTAATCCGGTAGAAGGGAATACCAAACGTTGGAAGCCTGTAGCAGCGGCACCAACAGTTAAAGTGATACGGGTATAATTATTTTTGTCTGCATCTACAGAATTTCCTGAATTTGAAACTCCACATAACAAACATAAAAGAGATGATATTCCACTACTTTCTGCATTAGCAGCAGTACAATCGGCACCACCACCTGTAACAACTGTTACAATAGCTGGAGTTCTAGTTAAACTTGCACAACCTTGAGCGCTTACCGCTTCTGCGTAAAAAATGGTATTTACGGTTAAGTTACCTGTGGCAAGTTCTTCGCCCGTACCTAAATTTGTACCACCGGTAGCAGAGTCGTACCACCTTACAGTGTTACCTGCTGCAACATTAGCCCTAACTATAGTGCTTTGATTAGGATTTACAGTTTGATTATTTGTTGCTATAACTGCCGCAGCTGGCGCTGGATTAGTAGTAACATTTACTGCTACTCTAGTGCTTACTGCAGTTCCCGATACTGCTTCTACATAAAAAACAGTATTCGAAGTAATATTACCTGTATTAAAAGTTCCGTTGTTATTGGTAGCTAAAGCTGTGCTTCCACTAGCACCATACCAATTATAGGTTACACCTGTTTGGGTATTAGATACAGAAAGCGTAGCTGAAGTTCCGGCACAGATCACAACACTTGCCACCACTGGGGCAGTTACGTTAACTTTAATCTGATAGTCGGTTGTAACTGTGTTCGAAGCAGCATCAGATGCCTTAATTTTGAAAGTATAAGTTCCACCAACTGTAGGCGTACCCGAAACTACCCTATTTGTTGCATCAAAGTTTAACCAAGATGGCAAACCGATAGCTTCGTAAGTATAACCTAGCGTGCCGCCGCTTACTGCCGGCAATGTTTGTGGAGGATAAACCGTACCCACTGTACCATCTGGCAATGCAGCAGTTGCCAAAGTTAATGCACCGTTTACCTTTAACACATAAGTATTGGTAGCGGTTCTTTGTTCAGAATCTGTTACTGTTAGTGTAATGGTATAATTACCAGCACTTGGAGCAGTACCAGAAATCTGTCTAGTTGTCTGATCAAATGATAATCCAGCTGGCAAATTAGTAACGGCATAGGTATAAGAACCAGAGCCTCCAGTTGCCACTGGCAATACATCTCCCGGATAAGTTACACCTGCAGTTCCCTCAACCAATGTTTTATTGGCTAAAACCAAAGGATCAACAACCCTAATAGCATAACTATTGGTAATGGTAGTACCAGCACCATCAGTAACCTGAACGTTGACAGTATAATTTCCAGCCGTAATTGGATTACCCGTAATTTCTCTAGTAGTATTGTTAAACTGTAGTCCTGGAGGAAGACCACCAGTAACCGAGTAAGTGTAACCAGGCGTACCTCCCGTTGCTTCTGGAATAGTTTGCGTAGGATAAGCTGTGCCCACTGTTCCATTTGCTAATGTAGCATTTGGTAAAGCCAAAGAGTTTCTAATGATAATCGGATAGTTCATGCTAGCCGTATTTCCATCCTGATCACTCACACTTACGGTAACCACATAAGAACCAGCAGTGGAAGGATTACCCTCAATCGTCATGGTTGTAGCATTAAACTGCAATCCAGGAGGAAGATTAGTAACCGAATAATTATAATTTGGTGTACCTCCTGTTGCTACCGGAACGATTTGAGAATAACTTATTCCAACTGTACCATCAGGCAGTGTCAAATTGCCTAAAGTTAGTTTATCAGTTATAATTAAGGTGTGCGGTGTGGTAGCTGTACAACCTTTACTATCGGTTACAGTAACCGAAAAATTATAGGGACCTGCTAATGTAGGCATCCCAGCTAACGTTCCAGTAGTGCTTAGTGATAAACCAGCAGGTAATGTGCTTCCTACTGCTACAGTATAGGTATAACCAGCTGTGCCACCAGTAGCGGCTGTCAATTGCTTATTGTAAGCAGTTCCAATAGTTCCGTTGGCTAATGTAGTAGCTGCAAAATTAATTGCAGGATTTACAGTAACCGTAATTGGTACTCGTACAGACTCGGCTGTACAACCTATTTGCCTAGCAGCAACATAAAAAGTTTTGTTTGATGTTAATGGCTGTGGCGTAGTATAAGTGCCATTATAGGCCGTAGTAGCCAGTGCCGTACCACCGTCTTGAACATCGTACCAAACTAATTGGTTACTAGGATCCGTAGTGGCTCCCAAAGTTGCGGTGGTGTTGTAACAAATATTGAGTGCATTAGATAATGGGGCGGTAAAAGTTGGACGAGGTGCCGAACGGGTTACCTCATGAATATTAAGCGTTTGTACTAATGAAACTCCCAGTACGGAAGACAAAGTAACCTTAACTCTATCAAACGTTCTAGTAGCTGGAACGGTAAATGGTATGGTTACGGGCTGCCCGCTATTTAATAATCCTAATAAGTCGAGATTCAAAAGACCTCCTACTCCGGTTCTACTGGATACAATTTCGTTACCGTCATACGCTTCCACGGTAATGTTGCTTAGTAAGCCAACATTAGCCAAGGCTTGCGACACGCTCAATCTCACATTAAATTCATCTCCTAACCTAGAAGGTGTACTGTAATATACGTTTTGACTAATTGTACCTGCGAGTGCGATTACTCCTAAGCTAGCTTTCGAAAAGCTGGCAGGATTACCATCTATAGCATTTTGAATATCGGTAACACCAGCACCAGTTAGACCCAATAAATCTAAAGTTGCTCCAGTACCTTCGAAATCTGTAGCGATAGGCGGATCGCAATTCCCTGTTCCGGAAACGTGAAATGCGTTAAATACCCTAATTTCGTTAGGTCCGCCTAAAAGGAATGCATTGGTTACGTCTCTAATAAAAACACTTCTATAAGCAAAATTAGGCGCAACCGCTAAATAGTAATTCCCTTGAACATCTCTAACCAACTTAATATTGGTGTTTGAGAAAGAGCCATTACTAGATCCAGAAATTACGTTCGTACCATCTGCGCTACGTGCACCAACGGTAAAATAATGATTACCTAATACTAAAGAACCTACAAGTCCCGCTAAGGAAGAACCTAAGTTACCTCCAAGTAAGCTATTCAAAACTCCAGTATCATATCCTATTCGGATAAAAGTGGTCCTATTTGCTGGCACATCCTGATCAAAGGTTAGCCTCAGTTCGCCGGTAAGTTTACCAATACCTAATGTTCCGCCATTAGATCTTACGGAGGCGTAAGTTTCATCGTCTCTAGTTGCATTGTCCTTATCCACTACAGTATTTGAAATAACTGTAGCAGTTGTTGCAAAAGTTTTCGTTTGTGCATACGAAGAACTAGAAATTATCGTTAGTAAAAAGAGATGCAAGAAAATGACCATCCATCGTGCCATCCTTGCTTTTGGAGTAGAGGTTTGTCCCATAAGCTCGGTTTTTATTGTTAATTCATCACAATATTAAATACCGATTATCGCCTTTACGCTGTTCAAATTATTCATAAAAGGAGTACCCTATAATAAATATTGTTCATTTTATTCCTTTTCGGAATTTAAAACCAATAACTTCTGTAGCATGTTGCAAACGCTTATTTTAGCCAAAACTATAAGGAGTTAACTACGGTATAAATGTAGCTCGATACCTTTTTTGAATATTCAAAATGATTTTGATGTTTATTTTATTAACTTAGACTAAAACGCTTAACCAAATACCGACTCTCTCATGCCTCAAACGATTATCCTAGATAAAATTAGGCGACTAATACTCCTCAAAACGGGGATTAAATCAATCAGCCCATCCGATTGTAGGTTTATTTCTATCTCTATTCAAAAAGAAATAGCAAAAAACATAAGTGAAACTACAATAAAGCGTCTTTTTGGCTTTGCAGAAGTAAAAAACAGGTTTTCAAAATATACTGTTAATGCTCTTTTAGATTACGTTGAGAAAAGTGGCAACTACGAATTAGTGGAAAAGGAGCTACTCCATTTATCTAATATTAACGATAAGTTTTCCAATATACAGCTCAATGCAATCAATATCACTTTAAGTACATTAAAAAGCATAAAAAACCGCAGCTCTGTACCTTACCAATTCACCCATCCAAGGTCATTCGCTAAATTAGATTTCGATTATTTTTACAATAGCAAATACAGCTTTACAGCTTTTATTTCACAAGCGGGATATGGGAAAAGCATTTTATTAAGCCATCTTGTTCAAAATTTATTCATTGATGGTGATACCAAACATAAAAATGATACTATTCTTTTTATAAATGCTCGCGATATATTTGACGATCAGAATGAATATTCAAATATCGAAGACCGAATTAAATCCAAAATTGGGTTAAATCAGCGTACCAACCTTATCGAATATTTTAAAGATAAATACGAAAGAAATGGTTCTAAACTAGTGGTAGTTATTGATAGTTTTTCGGACTTGGTAACGAATAAAGATTCAAAACCAATTGTTTACGACAAACTCATTAATCTAATTTCATTAATTGAAGATGAGAAATTCATAAAAATTGTGTTAGGAATGCGCTCAACTATGTGGAGTCGCTTTTATGACAGGATTAAAAACATTCCTTTTATCAAGAAAAAATGGTTTGCTGGAACCTATTTCAATATTAAGCATCATTCAAACATTCCGCCTTTAGCAAATGATGAAATAGATATTATTCTAAATAATATTGAACCCGATAGGAAGGAACAAATCAGTTCAGCACTTAAAGCTCAACTTAAATATCCATTTTATATTCAATGGTATTACCTACTTAAAGAAGAATTTCCAAAATTCGATTCGTTTACCAATATTATTTTCTTTGAAATTGTAGACCGTTTTATACACGACAAGATTTACAACACGTCTTACGCCACTGAGAAGGTATTATTCTGTAAGAAAATAATTAAATTAAGTGATAATGGAAAGGGCAGAAAAGCTGTTTATAAAAGCGAATTAATCACCGATCTTTCGAGTTTTAAAAATGCTTACCGTGAGTTGTTGGCGGAAGGCATTTTAGTAGAAGAGAAACAAGAAATAGATGGATTCTTAGTTGATTTAGTGAGATTTGTGCATCCACACTTATTTGAATACTTCCTTTTCGTAGAATTATTGAATTCGGCAAACAACAAAATAGATGAATGTTTTTTTGAAAGTATTAATCTAGATTACGATGGAAACTCTGCCAGATATCAGATTTTACAGTGGTCGGCAAGGCTACTCATCATTAAAAATGATTTTCGCTCATTAAAACACTTGCTGAAACTGAACCTCAGTAATTACGAAAAAACCTATCTAATATACTTTATTGCTGAGAATTTAAATTACAGGCAGCACAAACAACCTTCTGTTGCAGCATATTTGGAAAATGACGAGTTACATCACATGATGATGGAAAACATTATTCATTTTGATTTTGCTGATTCGTGCTACAAAGAAGCTATTTGTTCATTATTATCCATTTCAAAAAACGAAAAATACTCATACTTATACTTAGTAATACTTTCGACTTTTGACTGCTTTAGCTTTTACAAAGAACAGTTAAAAACTCGATTAAAGGCTATGGAAAAGTTAGCACACGAGGGAGAGAGATGGTTAGTTAATCCCTATGGGCTATTAAAATGTATTTACAGTACACTAGCTGGCGAAGAATATGAAAATGAGGCTTTATTAGCAGATATTGAAGCTTTTAAGAACGGAAACAAGGTTATTAAAAAAAATGATGATGAACTTCCGGGTTATCAAGAAATGTTATCTTTTGTATTGCTGAGAACATACAATACATTTCATGGAAATTTTAAGGAGGCTACGCGTATGTTAGATGCAATGCTTGATTATTACCCTAAAGTAACACTATCTGAAAACGTTAATTCGGCCTACCTATTTAGCATGATAGCATTCTTAAGATCCGTTCCCGACTCAACCCATTCGCCAAGACTTACTGAAAAATTAAGAATCAAAATATTCGAGATAAACTCCATAGGCAATTCTACACCTTATATACAAACCGTATACTTAGCTTCTAGAGCTTTTGAAAGTAAAAACGATAAAGACTACAAAACAGCCATACAATATGCAGAAAAATGTATTGAGATATTTAAGCGTAATCGATTAACGCTACAGGAAATCTTAATATACAACCTGTTAATTAGCTTAAATGAAGAAACAGGAAATCAGGAGAAAAAAGACGAATATGTGCACCACAAACTTACCTTGATTGATAAGAGAAATGTGCATGGGTCGGTCTTCCATAAATTAAAGTAATTAAAATTTAAGGTCGTAAGTAAAACCTGCTTTTGTTTGGAAATCGTACAACACTGTTTCCTTTAAAGTAGGTTTTGTTAAAACTACTTTTTCGTTCACTAGCGGTTTTGTTATTTTAGCAACCTCGTAAAATGGATTTTTGTTATCGCCTTTGGCTACTGAAACATTATTGTTAGTAGGTTTTTGTCCTGTATTTATCCTTATCCTACAGTTGCCTCCCAAATTTGATTTGATTTTCAAACTACTAATCTTACCTGCCTTCCAAGCTACATCAATTACAAAACCACCTCGAGCATTTAATACTTTTACCTCCCCATCTTTCCATTCGCTAGGTAATGCAGGTAGTATTTCTATGCTTCCATCTTGACTTTGTATCAGCATTTCGGCAATACCAGCGGTACAACCAAAATTCCCATCTATTTGAAATGGCGGATGCGCATCAAACAAATTTGGATAGGTTCCTCCACCCTGCCCAGTTTGAATTTCTGGAGACACATGAGTAAGCTGGCTTTTTATTAACTGATAAGCATGGTCGCCATCTTTCATTCGAGCCCAAAAATTTACTTTCCAACCCATACTCCATCCGGTAGATACATCACCTCTGGTTAGCAAAGTTTGGTTAGCCGCCGCAAATAGCTCTGGATTACGATAAGGAGAAATCTGGTTAGCTGGATGTAAACCGTACAGGTGCGAAATGTGCCTATGCCTGTCATTCTTCCTATCCCAGTCATTTATCCATTCTTGCAATTGACCATATTGACCAATTTGCATAGGCGGTAGTTTAGCTCTAAAACTTCGCAATGTATCAGCGAATTTCAAATCTATATTTAATGCTTTTGCAGCTTGTATGGTATGTGAAAACAGTTCGAAAACAATTTGGTTATCCATCGTTGTACCATAAGTAAGCGAGACGCCATTACCAGCAGCATCTGTCATGTATTTATTTTCGGGGCTCATTGATGGCGACACTACCAGCCAGCCATTTTTAGGTTCTACCTGCAAAGCATCTACATAATAAGTTGCAGCACCTTTTATTATTGGATAGTATTCCTTTAAAAACTCCTTATTGCCAGTAAATAAGTAATGCTCCCACAAATGTCGAGTTAACCAAGCGCCACCCATTGGCCACATTCCATAAAAACCGCCATCTACTGGGCCGTTAATGCGCCATAAATCTGTATTATGATGCGCTACCCAACCTCTGGCATTGTATAACTTTTTAGCACTTTCTTTTCCGGTAAGGGATAGTTCTTTTACCATCTTAAATAACGGATTCCCCAACTCAGAAAGCCCTGTAATTTCACTTGGCCAGTAGTTCATTTCTGTATTGATATTGATGGTATACTTACTATCCCAAGCTGGTTTTAATTTATCATTCCATTTACCTTGCAAATTGGTGGGTTGCCCATTGGGCTGCGAACCAGCAATCATCAAATAACGTCCAAATTGAAAATAGAGCGCAATAAATTGTGGGTCGTATTTTTGATTGAAAACTTTAAGCCTTTCGTCGGTTGGTAATTTAGCTTGTTCACTTTCACCTAAATTCAAGGTAGTTCTATCGAAATATCTTTTGTAAGCGGCAACATGTTTATTCAACAGTGTTTGAAAATTTACCTTAGAACTTTGGTTTATAACTGACATTGCTTTTTCATGTGCATTGCCAGAAACATCTTGATAACTTTTAAAGTTAGTACCTATCGAAATGTAAATAGTGGCTTCGGTGGCATTGCTCACTTGCACTTCGGTTGTTGTATACTTCACACTTCCACCAACTGTTGATACTTTGGCAAGCGCTTCAAATTCTATTGCGGGTTCTAGTTCTTCGGCTTTAGCAGGCTTACCTTTCAGGCTAATTAAACCATTACTTATAGTAATTTTCTTATTGGCGTGAACGGAATTTAAACTTGCATTAAACGTGAGCGCATTTGGTTTACTCGCTTTTAAATGTACTGCAATTAAGTTATCTGTTAAAGATGCGATGGTTTTGCGAGTGTATTTTATACCATCAACTTCATAGCTTACTATTGTAGTGGCATTGCTGATATTTAAATCTCTATAATAGTTAGTAGCAGTTTGATGACTGGGAAATTGCAGCCATAAATCGCCCGCCGGCTGATAGCTCATCCCATTTTGTACGGCTTTGATTTTTTCTTTAGATAAGGATTGTGCTTCCGCATACTTTCCCTTGAAAAGCATTTTACGTAGTTGCGTAATTACGCTTGCATGTTCATCCACTACATTGTTGTGTGGTTTTCCTGTCCAAATGGTTTCCTCATTTAGCTGAAGTTGCTCTACCGATGGATTTCCAAAAACCATAGCTGCTAAGCTGCCATTTCCAATTGGCAAAGCTTCGTTCCAAGTGCTAGCAGGCTGTTTATACCAAATTTTATAATCAGATTGTTGCGCCTTCACAAACTGAACCAGCAACAATAACACGATTAACTTTAACGCAAATTTCATCTAAACTAAGTTTTAAATCCTTTCTGTATTTACTCAAGAAAAGTTTACCTAAAGTAAGTAATCGATTTTATAATTGGAAACAATTGCTATTAATGCAATCGGTACAAATATCAAAAAAACGCATTTGAAAGCTAAAGACACCACAATTTAAATTATCTTTGCGTACAGAGTTTCTCTCAGTTTTAGACAATCATTTTGGACTAACACAAGGCAACGAAAACCAAAAGGTACTGCCTTTCCCTAATTGAGAGTCTACCCAGATTTTTCCGTTATGCCTCGAAATAATTTCATGTGACAGGTATAATCCAATCCCTAGACCAGAAATATTTGGCGTTGCCTCATCTATACGATAAAAACGTAAAAAGAGATTCTTGATTTTATCTGCGGCTATGCCTAATCCGTAATCAGTTATGCCCACCAAAGCTTCATCCTTACCTTGAGACAATCTTACTTCTATCCTATTTGTGCCTGGAGAATACTTTATTGCATTGGACAACAAATTAATTACTACCTGTTCAATTCGTTGGCTATCACCCTCTACCATACATAGCTCGGGCACATCTAAGAGAACTATTTCGTAACCACCTGTGGTATTTCTAATCAGTTCTACTGCATCTTCTACTACAGTTTTAAGATCAAAATTCCCAATAGTGAGCTTCAATTTTCCTGCTTCAATTTTAGAAACATCTAATAAGTCGTTAACCAATGAAGTTAATTTTCTGACTTGCAGAGAAGCTTTACCTAAAAATTTCTGAGCAGACAGGTCTTTTACCAAACGATTAACGATTTGCAAATAACCATTGATACTTGCCAATGGAGTTTTAAGTTCGTGGCTTGCCAAGCCAATAAATTCGTCCTTTTTATCATTAAGCTCCAATACTTTCTCGTAAAGCATGGCATTATCAATTCCTATGGCAGCCTGATTAGCAATGGCTACCACCAAACTTTCGTGTTCTGAAGTAAAACGAGCCGGATCAGGATGACCGAAAAACAGACCACCAATAACTTTTCCAGACCGAGAAACTACTGGAACAGCCAAGTAACTTACTACCGGCAAATGCCCCTGAGGCATACCATGATGAGGACTGTTTTTTCCGTAACGCGGATCTTTAGTGATATCATTTGACCTCACTACGCCCTCACCAGCAAAAGTAGGATGAAAAACAGCGGTATCTCTGGGCATTCCAAACTTCTCAAAGGCTTCTTTAGAAGCTCCAGAAAGTGTATACAACAAATATGAATCGCCATTTTCATCTGTTCTGTTGTAGAAAAAAGCACCAAATCCAGCATTAGTCAATTCGGTAGTAGCATCGGTTACTTTTTGTAAAATACTATTCAAATCTAACTCTTCCGAAATAGCCTTGATGACCATATTCATTATCTCTAGACGTTCGGTATAGCGTAAAGTAGCAGCCCTCGCTTCTAACTGTACGCTAATATCCCTAGCTATTTTTGATGCACCAATAACGTTTCCTTTCCCATCTACAATAGGAGAAACGGTGATGGACAATTGCAATGCTGTTCCATCTTTTGCCAACCTTACCGTATCAAAATGATCTACTTTATTTCCTTTACGAATTTGAGAAATGATGAAATCTTCCTCATCCTTTCTGTTTAATGGAATTACTAATGAAATATGTTTCCCAATAGCTTCATCAGCACTGTAACCAAATTTACGTTCAGCAGCTGCATTCCAACTGGTAATTGTACCATCTAACTGCTTACTTATGATAATATCGTCGGAAGAATCGACAATTGCTGCCAACCTAGCTTGCTTTTCGGCAACTTCTCTGGCACTGAGTTCTGCATATTGTTGTTCCGTAACATCTAATACGGTACCTATAAAACGTGAAGCATTGCCCTTATCATCGAAATACACTTTTCCTTTGGCTTTTACCCATCTCATTTTTGGTGTATTTGGACCTAGCGTACGAAACAACACATCATATTCTCCACCGCCAAACCCTTCATAAAGCGTTTTCTCGATAATTTTAGTAATTCGGCTACGATCATCGATATGGAGACCTTTTACAAAATCTCTTTCATATTCAACCTCTCCTTCTTGCGCTACGCCAAATAACTCTCTACAGCGAGCATCCCATTGTAACTTACCAGTAAACACATCTAAATCAAAAGTCCCTAGTTGTCCTGCTTCCTTAGCCAAACTAGCCTGCTCATAGGCTCTCTCCAGCTCTCTTCGAGCCAATACTTGAGCAGTTACATCTACAGAAGTCGCTAGCATCCCTAAAATTCTACCGTCTCTATCCCTGTAAGCTTTGCAAACAAAATTCAGATAGAAAACTCTAGCCTCTCCATCATGGTTAAGAATAATTGGCCTTTCGACAGCTTGGTAAGTTTGCCCTGTTTGATAAACCTTTTTAAGATCTTCGGCCAAACCTTGTTCCCAAGTACCTGGCAACACTTCAAAAAGTGGCCTATCAATCACTTCATCAAGCTGTTTATCCCAAACTTCTAACATCAAAGCATTAGATAACGCAACTTTATGCAACGGACCAAGTAATAAACACATGGCAACCGGTGCTTGAGTAACCATGCTCCTAAACTCATCCTCACTACGTTCTACTTGCTGTTTAGCCAAAAACAAATCCGTTACATCTGCAGCAGTGTTCATCACTCCATAGATATTTCCGTGGATATCATGCAGTGGTGTAAAGCTGTAATTGAAATAAAATGTGGTTAGCTCTCCTTTTATGGTTAAATCTATCCGCTGGTTGCGAGCGTGAAAAGGAATTCCAGTATCAAAAACATGTTCTAATTGCGAATAAATCGACTGAACTTCCAATTCAGGTAATACTTCCCTGTAAGTTTTGCCAATTACCTCTTTTCCCTTGCCCCAAACTTTGATAATTGCATCATTAGCTTGCACAATTCGCATCTCCCTACCTACATAAACACCAATTGGAAAAGGTGCACTAGTAACCATTTCACCAACCTGACGTTCCTCATCGCCAACATCTGCATTAGATTTTATAGTTTCATTCTGCCCGATACCTAAAGCACCACAAGTATTTCCCGAAAGGTCTTTCAAAGGACTTAGGTTTATTTGTAGTTTTTGCATGAAAGTGGCACTATCTATATCAATGAGTAATGTTGATAAGGCTGTCCATTCGGTATTTAAGGAAATCCCAATAGGCTGTCCAATTCCCTGTGGTTGATAAGCTTTTGCAAAAGCATCATTATATAACAGTAATTGTTCTTTACCCCAACAAATAAATGCCGGAGCACTATTCATCAAAATCATTCCTAAGGCCTGTTTTAAAACTATAGGCCATTGTGCGGGAGCGCCCAAAGGAGAAGATCCCCAATCCGTGCCCATGATAAGTTGCGCAGAATTGCCACCTCCTTGCAAGAAAGCTAATTCTTTTTTATCTGTATTGATAAGGGTCATAGATGGGGATGAACATACAACTTACTTATTAATTAAGAATATCTATTTACCTACAAGTTCTATCGCCATTGACAATAAATCATCAAATTCGAAAGGTTTTGGCATAAAACGCTCTGCCCCTGCCCTAGCTGCAATTTCTTTCACATCGTTGTTGGCAGAAATATATATTACTGGAATATCTTTTAAATCAGGCTCAGCTTTTAGTAACTTTACTGCAACTTCTCCACCCAAACTCGGAATCCAGTTATCCATTAAAATCAAATCTGGAGCTACGCGTCTTACCTTTTCCACTACTTCATCACAATCTGAAAATGATTCTACAATGCATCCTGCATCCTCAAATAAAAAACGAAAAATAGTAAGTAAATCTTGGTCATCATCAAAGACGGCTACTTTTTTGGCTTCTAATCCCATGTTAGCTTGTTTCGGTTATCTTCAAATAACGTGATTTTAAGTTCGATAAAGAAAATAAATCGACAAATTCGTATGCAACCTAGACCATTAATATGATAAACACTTGGGTGCTGGCACTTTCCAGTATTTAACCAACAGGCGATAAGGCTTTTCAATCGATTTTGTACTTGTGCAATCCACTGTTTTGTTTTGCACATCAGCTGGTTTGGGATTTACACCTGCATGTAAACGGATTTCGTATTTTTTCTCTAAACATTGAATAGGTTTCCAATTCAACAGATAGATGCGCTGTTCAGTAATCTGATCTTTGGTTGCGCCTTCTGGTCCGCTTTCAAATGACCAAGATAGGCTGCGTAGATGTGCAAAGAAAGGAATACTATCTTGCACAAAATAACGATCTTTCATTTCATGATGATCATACTCGGCATAAGTGTGAGTAATCATTTTCAAATCGCCCTTTTGTGAGAAATAGGTTACTGTACCACTTTTTTCGCCACTGCAGTTGTATTTAAAAGAGGTAGAATCTAATTGTCCTTTTTCATAATCAGCAATAATTTCGGCATAGGCATTTTGAATTTGCGCTGCATTAGTGAGCTTAGTCACTGTATCTTTAGATGGTGGCGGCGACAGCGGCAAAGTATCTTCATGTACCAAAACCATCTCTTGCGTTTCTTGCTGTTGATTTGAAGTGCATGAAAACAAAACACCTAGAAATGCTATTAAAAGGTAGTTTTTTAAACTGGTTGAATCAATCATAGCGCTATAACAAACGTCAAGCTACTTTGTTGATTTACTCTTCAAAAAAAAAGCCACTTCAAAATGAAGTAGCCTTTCGCTTATATGTCAGTCTATTATTTTTTTGCCATATCTCGAAGCGCTTTAATTGTATCGTGCGCCTTTTGGATTGATTTGGATTGGTTGCTTACCGTGTCGAATGTTACACCAACTAATTTGCCTTCCGTTAGCGCAGTCTGATAAGCCTTTTTAATCGCATCTTCACCACGTTCTGCTTCTGATAAAATACTGAAACGGTCGGTAGCTCCAAACAAAGCTTTCACGTCTATCCAAGCTCGATGCAAAGTTCCCGATAAAGTATTTCCAGTTTCTGGTTCATCTTCGGTAACCAACGTCTTTAATTCTTCGCTAAACCTGCTACTTTGCGATGTGTATTCTTGAAAAAGCTCTTTTAAATCTACATTGCTATCATCTATATCTGCAATTACCTTTTCAAAACCTGCAATTCTATCATTATTAACCTCAATTAGCCCGTTTAACAAATTATTTGAAGATGCCATATCTATATGTGTTAAATTAAAAGTTTGAGAAAATTAAAGTAATCCACACAATCCATCTTTGGGATATAGAAAAAACGGCTTGCTATACAATTGTCTCTCCTTTTCAAGAATTGGTACATTTAGATGATCTGCTAATTCTACGATGTTAAGGTTGTTAGGAATTACGGCATGCAAATTGATTTTTCCTTCAACTTTAACATCCACTGCTTCCGAATAATTGTTTTGAATAGTATTTTCTGACATTTGTATATAGCGTTTAAAAAGGGAAACAAACAAGAATAAGTATTCCCATCTTCCTTACCTCATTCATTTCCCGTAAGCAGAACACCAAGAAACAGTTACTGTTTAACGATTTTTAAAAACACGTATGTAGCGCACAAAATACTCAATGTATAGCTAATGAATATGACATCTATACTAAGTATCATTCAAAAAAAAATCACGTTACAACACTTGTAGTTTAGATTAAGTCAATTAAAAAATATTTTCACCATGTGGGATAAATACAAATTCCCAAACTGTATAGTGGGTGTAGATTAGTTTAAATGGCAAAAAATATTCGCAAGTATTCCAATTATAATCTCTTAAACTAGTTCTGCTACTTTAATTTGCTCCCTAGCCTCTTTGGCTGCTGCAACCATATTAATTAAAGCAGCTTTAGTTTCTGGCCACTTACGGGTTTTCAATCCACAATCTGGATTTACCCAAAGGTTACGTGCTGGCAAAAGACCAGCAGCTTTGATTAAAAGAGCAGCCATTTCTTCCGTACTTGGCACACGTGGCGAGTGAATATCATAAACTCCCGGACCAATCTCATTCGGATATTCGAAATTGGCAAAAGCCTCTAGCAGTTCCATTTGCGAACGCGAAGTTTCAATCGTAATCACGTCAGCATCCATAGCGGCAATATGTTTGATGATGTGATTGAATTCGCTGTAACACATGTGTGTATGGATTTGTGTTTGATCTTTAACCCCGCTTGCAGTAATTCGGAAAGCCTTTACAGCCCAATCTAAATACTGCGGATGTTTCGCTTTTCTCAGTGGTAAGCCCTCACGAATGGCAGCTTCATCGATTTGGACAATACCAATTCCAGCATCTTCCAAAGCTAAAACTTCATCACGTATGGCAAATGCGATTTGGTTGGTAGTAGTTTCACGAGGCTGATCGTCTCTTACAAAAGACCATTGCAAAATAGTTACAGGCCCAGTCAACATCCCTTTCATTGGTTTATCGGTTTGCTCAGCGGCGAAACTGCTCCAACGTACAGTCATATCCTTCGGTCGGCTCACATCACCATAAATTACTGGAGGTTTTACACAACGACTACCATAGCTCTGCACCCAACCATTTTTGGTAAAAAGGAAGCCGTCCAACTGCTCTCCAAAATATTCCACCATATCATTACGTTCAAATTCCCCATGAACCAACACATCCAACCCTATTTCTTCTTGCCAACGGATACAGTCAATGGTAGCTTGTTCAATAGCGGCTTCATATTCTGCTAAAGTCAATTCACCTTTTTTAAATTGAGCACGCAACTGGCGGATATCGTCTGTTTGAGGAAACGAACCTATCGTGGTAGTTGGAAATGATGGTAATTTGAAGCGGTTGGTATGCAACTGCTGACGAATAGGGAAAGCACTTGCACGATTAGCATCAGCTTCTGTAATGGATGCCACCCGATTTTTCACAGCTTGTTTATGCACTTTTTCTGATGTTCGTCTACTTTGTATTGCTACTTTATTAGTGTGCAGCAATTCATCGTTTCCTTCGAAAACCTGTTTCAATTGAGCTACTTCATTTAACTTTTGTTTGGCAAAAGCCATCCAATTTTTAACTTCTGCATCAATATTCGTTTCTAAATCTAAATCTATTGGACTGTGAAGCAGCGAACACGATGGCGCAACAATTACCCTATCAGTGCCTAGTTTCTGCACTGCTCTATTAATTAAACCCACTGACTTTTCATAATCATTTTTCCAAACGTTACGACCATCTACTACACCTAAAGAAAGTTTGATTTGCTCAGGAATTACTGACAAAATATCTTCTAATTGCTCTGGTGCACGTACCAAATCTATATGTAATGCGGCAATAGGTAAATTCACGGCAAGTTGCGTGTTCTCTAGCAAAGCATCGAAATAGGTAGCCACCAAAATTTGAACACCACTTGTTCTGTTGGCAATGCTACGATAGGCAAATTCAAAAGCTTCTTTATCTTTTGCAGATAAATCTAGCGCTAAATAAGGCTCATCCAATTGTATCCATTCGGCACCTTGTTGCTTTAAGCGATTGATGACTTCCACATATACAGGTACCAGTTGTTTAATTAAATCGATACGTTCGAAACCTTGTTCCTTTTCCTTACCAGACAGCAGATAGCTTACCGGACCTAACAATACAGGCTTTGCTTTTTCGCCCAATAGCTTATTCGCTACATTAAACTCGTCGAATACTTTTTCGGAGAAGATTTTAAATTCTTGTTTTGCGGTAAATTCAGACACTAAATAATGATAATTAGTGTCTAACCATTTGGTCATTTCCATCGCAGTAATGTCTAATCCATCTTTTTGATAACCACGAGCCATCGCAAAATACAAATCAATTTCTTGGTTGTTTTTTACCTCGGTGAGCACAGGTGCATATCGCTTAGGAATAGCGCCAAGCAATAAGCTCATATCTAGCACTTGGTCATAAAAACTAAAATCATTACAAGGGATAATGTCAATTCCGGCATCTAGCTGTAGTTGCCAATTTTCTTCCTTAATCTTCAGGGCAACTTGGTTCAGTTCCCTTTGGTCAATCTTGCCAGCCCAATATTGCTCACAAGCTTTTTTCAATTGTCGTTGGCTACCAATACGCGGATAGCCTAGGTTTTGCGTTTGCATTTCTTTAACTTTTTTTGGTTAATGGTTATTGCAAAAAGCTCCTTAAATAATTTTCAGGAAATGAAGCAGTAAATGAGAAAGATAAACGCAAAGCATGGTCTACCCTACGAAGGTAACCGCACCAAAAATGAGTTTTTATCAGACATCAAGCTTCAATCGCGAAAGCATCGTCAATTTGGAGTAGGCAGGTATCCTGACTTGTAACAGTTTTTATCATCCTTCCCGTTGCCAGTGGATATTTTTGATAAAAACCTTAGTGTTACTTACAGTTGCGCGACAGTCCATGATTTGCACATGGTTCCCTTTTCATTTACAGCTAAGTAAAACCTTTTCCGTTTTGTTGAAATATGTAAAGAACTTATGATTTACAATCAGTTTTAAATTCTCAACAAATATAGATATGAAGACTATAACACTTAACAAACAGTAAATAATAAGGTTAAAAAACTACATAGATGAAAATTTATAGATTTTTAACCTGCCAATAACCTATTTTAGCAATCGCAAACAAATAATATGCTGATGAACGATTTAGATGTTACCGACTTATTACTCCTCAAAATACTCTGCGACAACTCAAATCAGACGGTTAAAGAGTTGGCAGCCCAAGTAAATCTTTCTCCCTCGCCAGTATTTGAAAGGGTAAAACGGTTAGAAAACAGTGGCTATATCAAAAAGTATATTGCCATACTAGATGCGGAAAAATTTAATCAAGGTTTCATTGTGTTTTGCAACATTAAGCTTAAACAACATGATAGGAAAATAGGGAATCACTTTGTGGCTGATATTTTAAAAATAGATGAAGTGGTAGAATGCTATAATGTTTCTGGAGATTACGATTTCATTTTAAAAGTGTATGCGAAGGACATGAAGCATTATCAAGACTTTGTGTTTAACAAACTTGGTTCTGTAGACAGCATTGGTAGTACGCACAGCACTTTTGTAATGGCCGAAATTAAGAATACGCACAACATCAATTTCTAAATCGGCTTATCAAAAGCGAATAATAATCTTAGATTTAAAATATGAAAAGGAAACAGTTTATAGGAACCACGCTACTTTCGTTAATTTTAGGCAAATCGCTTGCACAAGAAACCAAGAAAGACAAAAGAATGAACCAATTGAAAAAAGGCTCCATTATCCATGTGGTATATTTTTGGCTAAAAGAAGGATTAACCAAAGAAGAAGAACAGGATTTTCTACGTTATTTTGACGTGTTGGAAACGATACCGCAAGTACAGACCTTGAATTTTGGAAAACCTGCTCCTACTACAAAAAGAGATGTTGTAGACCACTCCTATTCATACAATTTAATTTGTACTTTCAAAAATTTGGAAGACATCACAATTTACGAAAACCACCCAACCCATGTTGCTGGCGCTAAAAAATTCAGTAAATATTGGACTCGTGTGGAAGTGAAGGACACACAGTTGATGTAATGTACCGCTTACTTTTCATTATATAAGAATGTAAATCACAAAGCTTTTATTAAGTGAATCTGAAAGACTTTTTAGTTGGAAATAAAACATGAAACGACTATGTAACGACCAAATTCAATCTAAAAGAAACAATTCATCTTTTAAGTCGTGGCTTTTTAAAGATATTTTGTTCTCAATTTCTTCGAATACCAATCTAATAAAAATCCGATGAGCAAAAATGATAAGCTAGAAAATGGAAAACTGTAAACAGAATTAAAAGCAAGTTGAGCATCGGTTTTGAAATGCAGATAAATGCCCCAAAACAAATAATAGCCCAAAGAATGGACAATGAGATAAAAAACACACATGGTAAGCATTAAATTTCCGGCATGCAAACTCATTTTTTGTTTTGCTCTTCTCTTTACGTTTCCAAAAACAAGCACTAATATCAATAAAAACAACAGCGAAAGAAGAAAAATCATCATTAACCCAATTTTCGGGTAAGTTAAATTTGAAAATATATCTGATAACTTTTGTTCGATAAACAAAGCTGGTATAATTGAGGCTAAAGGTATTGCAAGCGTAAAAGTTAACAAAAATGAAATCACAGTAAATACGGCACCTATTTTAAGTCCTAAGTTTTTACTTTTCTCTACCATAACCATCAGTTAAAAATTATAGTACATTAGAATTCAAATTCAATTCTTTAACGATATCAGTCATCAATTTAACATCAGCGATGTAGTCATTTAACGGGCTCAAATCATAAACCGATTTCATTAGAGGTGGCGTAAACAAGGTTTTTTCCATTGGATAATAAATTCCGAAATAAACTTTAGCACCTTTAAAAGAGAACTGCAATGCATTTTTAGATTTCTTCCTGTAGTCTACAATTCTCGCCATTAAAGCGGTGGAAAGTACATACCTAGAATCGGTTTGGTCGGTTCCGTATACCTCAAAATACTTTTCAAACTCAACGTCTTCCAATTTTACGCGTTGATAATTTCCTTTGGCAAAATGCTTTTCTTGACTAAGCTTTCCTAAGAGAAAAGACGAAAAATATTTCACTGTATCTGGATAAACCAAAGTATTCCATTGGGGGTTTTTATTAAAATCTACGGTAAAAAAAATACCCCTAAACAAATCGGAATATTGTCCGTTTGAGTTTTCATCTCTTATATATTCTTCTGCTAAAACTTCTGCAAAAGTGAAAGTAGCAGTACCAACCTTACCTTTAATTGCTCCAGCAGAGTAATACCTCGAAGGGTTACTAAACAAGGGAAAACCACTTTGCGTAAAATCAGTTCTCGGAATTCCAGCTTCGGCATCATAGGAAAATCCATTTAGCATAAAAGGAATTGCTTTTTTTACTAACTCTTTTTTATAACGAAAGGCGTACGCGCCGTTGTAAAGATATTTGTAAATCATTTTCTGCCGTCTTTTATACAGAAATAAACCTGCCAAAAAGTAGAAAAAAAGTGTTAAACCGATGCCCGCTAAAATGATTTCATAGTCGTTGGAAGTTCTAAACTCTTGAATATAAATTTGATAAATTTTCCAGGTAACAAGTAACAATGCCGACAAAAAAAGCAAACCCCAAAATAATGCAATAGCAGAAACTTTAAGTAACAGTTTTTTACGTATATCTTCTAGTTCTGATAATTCGGATTTAAATTGATGTTCAAATTCTTGCTGAAAAGTATCAGAGCTTGTCATGCTTTCTAGGTGATTTTACGTTTCTTTAATTACTCAATAAATTTTTAGCGCTAAGGTTTTGCGCTTCTGCAGGTGTTATTTCAAAAACTGCTTTAGTCTTGTAGCCCATTAAACCGGCAAAAATGTTCCCAGGAAAAGTTTTAATGGCATCATTGTAATCCGTTACGGCGTTGTTATAAAACCTTCTAGAAGCCGAAATACGGTCTTCTACATCTTTCCAGCTCTCCTGAAGTTGTAGAAAATTACTGCTCGTTTTTAAATCTGGATAGTTTTCTACAGCAATCATCACTTGTTTCAATGCACCAGAAATCTCTGTATTAAGCTTCATTTTATCATCTTCAGAAGTATCACTAGCAATAGCTTTAATACGCATTGCAGTCAATTTGCTTAATACTTCGGTTTCGTAAGACATGTAAGCTTTTACCGTATCTACAAGATTAGGAATCAAATCGTAGCGGTTTTTAAGCATGGCATCTATGCTACCAGTAGCATTAGCTACCTCATTTTTTCTACGTATAAGTTTATTGTAATAATAAATGATGAGTAATAGCGCAATTCCGCCAATAATTAATGTTGCTTCCATATTTTATATTTCTTTATCTATTTCTTTTCCAAACCAAACCAGTGCATAATCTTTATATATGCCAACACCAATGGCATTCCATGTAGAATTTGCCCAATTACTTTCGTTGATAATTACTGCGTTGTGACCAGAACTATTTTTCCAACCGTTTAATGCGCCGCTGGCAGATGCTGATGCACTATTCCAATGAGCAATTTCGTAGCCACTGCCTTTATATGAAGTCAATTCGCTAGGTTTATTCCACATTCCTTTAGCCTGTGCGTGGTCTGCAGTGTAACACACAGGCGTCCACTTTCCTTTATCAGACCAACTGTGCGCATTACACGAAGTTCCTCTCACAAAGTTTTCTTGCAAATCTTTAGCATGTAACTGAGCCACATATGTTAACGATTTAGAAACTGGAATACTAGGCAGTCCTTTCTCCCTACGATATTCCATAATTAATGCATAAAGTTTTGCTTCTTCGCTAGTTAAGCTTGTAGACGAAACCGTACCCGAATTATTAGCTGGAGCTGTTTGATTACTGCCATAGCTTTGCGAGCCGATTATTTTAGTAACGAAGAAAACATAAGAGGTATTCATTACTCCATCCCAATAAACCGTTTTATTATATCCTTCTAAATTAACTCGCTCTCCTACTTTCATTGGCCTAGTTGAGGATATCTCCCTGCGAGTGCCGTCATCAGTTAAGATAATTGCATAGTTTGCAACAGTAATTTGGCTTTCTTTCTTTAAACTGACAACCTTTCCAGCCAGTTTTTCATTTCTGTTAGTAGATTCACCAGCAGCGTCAAAGCCAGCTGGCGGTACCATTCTCTGCACCTCTTGGTTAACACCTTGATTCTCGACTGAACGGATATAATAAACTGGAAAAATCTTTCCATCGCAAACTTTGATCCCCCACTCTGCTTTGGTTGTGTTAACATAGGCATTAGAAAGAGGAACGAAACTAGAAAAAGTAATTTTTACACCATTAGAAGTTAAAATCTGTCCTTCAAGCCCGCTTGTAGGACATTTATAATTACCTATAGTATAGCTCCCTTCATATAAAGGAATACTTTTCAGTACTTTTTCTACTTCAAAATAAGACCTGCCAGAGTCATATTTCTTGAACTGTCCGTATAACACCACATTTGGGTTATCTGAAGGAGTTACATTACCCCATTCCACACCCATTGTTGCGTATTTTCCTCCATATAGATAATTCATAGTCGAGTTGGAATATTGACCTGATATCCAAAATTTACTTTGCGCTTGTATTTGAACACAAGCAACAATTAAAGCAAGTAATAATATTAACTTTTTCATATTTTAAGATTACGTTTTTAGAGATTTTAAATAGCAGACTTATTTCTCACTCTTAGCCAATACTACTTTTTTGTCACGTAGTACATAATTGCCTTTTTCTAGAGCAAGGCTGATATTTCCATGTTTCCATACTTTGGTTTTAGGAACATATTTAAGCAAAAGGTTTTTAGGATAATTTGTGTAACTGAAGCCTATCAATTCCGCTTCCTTTTGTTGATTTCCAAAGATGACTCCTAAATTACCTATAGAACCACTTAACAACTTTCCTTTCTCTTCAGAAATACGGATACATTTTTTCTTTAGTACACTCCATGTATAACCTGTAGAAGGTTTACAACCAAACTCATCTACATCGCCGCCCATTAATGGCCTACCATCGGCACTAGCTCTGTTAGCGCTAATCCTGCCATTGTAGCTTTTATCTACAATAAGTAAACTAGTATGTCTAGCAGTAAAAGATTGAGGATTTGGCATTGCTATCAAAGAATAAACTATAGTCAAATCCTTCTCGTTTTGACTGGTTAGCGTGTTTATCTTTAATTCAGATACATTATTACTTGCACCGTTTATAAGCGCAATTACAAAATTCTTTGCGAAGTCAATTGCTGTAGGTTTCCCGCTATCGCCCATTAATGTGGCCATTCCAAATATTTCGTCGAATTTTTCTTGGCTCGTAATTCTAATAAAATGGAAATCCTTATCTGGATAGGTATTTTTGATAAAGTAATTTTTAGCCAAAGTGTAAGGCACATCTTTCACTTTTCCGTACACAGAAACTGTAGAAAACAAAGCCAGTAAAACCACTAAAACTCGCCTATTGATTAAATTTTTCATAAATTATCTTTTTTGTTTGTAATATCATTAGAAGAATGGCTCCCATTCCGTTGCCATAAACTTGTACGTCTTCACCTTAGTTTTTGATATGGAAACCTTCCAATACCCTTTAACTTCAACCAATACATCTTCTTTAGGAGGTGTAGAATATTCTCCATCTATTTTCAATCCGTCAAAATTAATGGCTGCGCCTTTTCCATACTTATTATCCAAACAGGCGTTACCTGCCTTAGTACCTAATCCACTGGCAACACCAGCTTTTACCATATCTGGGTCTACAAAAAAGCAGGCGTTAGTTTCAGTTTTGAAGAATTTGATTTTTCCTTTTAAGGTGACGATACTTTGTGCGTTTGCCATTACTATACTTGCGAACAGGAGGCAAATGATATAAAATATTTTTTTCATCGAGCTTAATTTTATAGATGAGTGGGAGCTATATTAACACAAATCAATTTGTACAGCTAAAAATGAGAAAAAGAAAAATAGAAAAAACGAAAAGTCGATGAAGACCTATTTATAATCTATAAAGTATACCTTGGAGTATATTAAATAAAAATATAGTAGAGAAATTAGTTACAAACCTTATGACGAACGGCTTTTAAGTAGCCGACAAACAAATTTGAGAAGGTGTATAGAAAAGGTAGTTATATTACAATCTTTAGAGACGTCGATTTAGAATGCGTAAAATATGATGGACTTTAACGTATAATGCAAGAAATCCCACTGTTAACGTGGGATTTCTTACTGCCGTAGCTATAAAACAGAACCGTCGCCCGAGTGGCGACCATTTAAATCTTCCTCTTCTGCTGCTCCACGTTCCTCATCACTCAGGCCTTCTTCTCTCGTCCAACCGGTTTTATTTTTAAATTCACCTTCATTGTTGATCTGCGGCTGCGCTTCCTCCTCATTTTCATCTCTTACTCTAGACGATGCATCTTCCGTAACTACATTTTCTTTTTCTACATCTTGATGCTCCTTACTTCCGCCAGCAGACGTGGGCATATCGTCATTAGATTGAGGCTTATTTTGTTCTGACTGTGGAGTTGAACCTTGTTCTTCCCCATTTTCCTGATTTTGATATTCCATAATACATTCTTTTTGGTATTCCTTATTCACTAGACCATTCATCTTTCCAATTGGTGGTTCCCGCAGAAGGAACATTAATTTTAGAAGTATTTCTGCGTTTCTCTACAGGCCCTTTCAGCTTTTCAGCACTGGCCAAATCACGTTCCCAGTTTCCTTCATTTTTACGTTCTGCAAAACGATTCTTCAATCCGTCTACAGCGCTGCCAATCCACTTGCCACAAGCTTTTCTGGTTCTTGGGATGGCGCAAATTAATGCAACACCAGCAAGTGCTGCAACGCCCGCTACTATCGCCACTTTATTGTTTGAGGTTCTTTGTGGCATTAAAAAATTAGTCATCATATTTCGGTGTATTTTAAGTCTGCTATTATAACCCTTTCATCCTCTTTATTGTTTGCAGATAAAAAGACATCCTAATTGAGATTTGATAAATACAGAAATTTAAGGCTAGAAAAAAATAAACAAAACTTTAATAGGCTAAACTTTATAACTTAAAACAACACTAAGTTTACTAATATATTTAAACTTCAAAGAGCTTGAAGCGAAAACATCAAGCTTATCAATTGATTTTCAACAGGCTAAACCAACCTTAAAAACAAAAAAGGAGTGAATTTTATTCCCAATATGAGTAACAAATATCCAATGCTTCCACAACAATAAAGCAACAAACCTGTTACAATAATTATTTAAAATACAGATTATCAAATTGTTAAATTAAAAAAAAATCAAAATGAAAATCAGCACGAGATTTGTCTCTTTTCTTTCAAAATACAAGAAGGGAGGATAAATGGACGTTATACATTACATCCAAAATGGCATGTTAGAAGCTTATGCCAAAGGAACTTTAGATCCGAAAAACACAGCAGAAATAGAAGAACTGCTACAAAGCAACATCGAATTAGGAGAAGCACTTGAGGATATCCTAATCAAAATTGACGGTAGTCACGACCAGCCTCTTAATTCCACTGGATAATTAGTGTAGTCGGAATTCAATTTCTGCCAGTTTAGCGTAAAACGAGCGTCTAAACCACATGTTTTGCTGTAACGTTATCATTGCTTACAGCAAAACATTTTCATCAAACTACCTGAGTCGCTTTTAATATCAAATGATGTAAGTCTGTATTCTTTATAAAAGGCTTAAGCAATTCACTACCTGGACCAAACATCGCCAACTCAACATAATCACCACTGTGATCCATACTTATCCAGCCTACGTTATTTCGTTTTTGCTGCATATCTGCATAAAGTTTAAAAGGCAACTGTTTATAGTTGTAAAGCCCTTCTTCCTTATTTAATCCCGTATAAAAGCTGAGTAATTTTTTAGCTTCCTCATCAGATAATGAGATTTTATTTACGTCGTTAACCCAATCCTTTACTTGCTGAGGATTGAAATCGGTATGTATCCCGTTCAACAAAAATTCGTTGGTGTAACGATATTCGGAAATCGTTTCGAACTTCTTAGCTACTTGCGAACCGTAAATTGTCCCTGGGTTTGCATTTCCATGATCTGTAGTGATAACCACCAGCGTATTCCCATCCTTTTCAGCAAAATCCATTACTTTTTCTATAGCTTCGTCAAAAGCTAGCTGATCGTGAATTAAACCAGCAATATCGTTTGCATGTGCCGCCCAATCCACTTTTCCGGCTTCTACCTGTAACACAAAACCTTCGTTATGGCCTTTCATCAAATCGATAGCTGCAACAGTCATTTCAGCCAAAGTTGGTATCTTCTGCAATTCCTTCGTATTTGCCCTGTCTACACTGTAGGGCAATGCGCCATCAGAAAATATACCAAGCAAAGGCTTTTTCGAATCAACTTTTTTTAAGCTTTCTCCCTCTTTTATTACCTGATATCCTTTTTGACGAAAAACCTGATATAGATCTTTTTTATCTTTTCTCTTAGAAGGATTGAAGAATTCATCGCCGCCGCCCATCATTACATCCAAACCCAATTCAGCGTACATTTCTGCAATTTCTGGTTCTGCATTACGACTATCTGAGTTTACGCAGAATCCCGCCGGAGTGGCATGAGTAATGGTAACCGTAGTTACGCAACCCGCTTTTTTGCCTTGCTTCTTAAATTTTTGCCACAAGGGAAGGTGTTTTTCGCCATTGGCCCCGATATTGAGTACGCCATTGGCTACCCTCATTCCGCCACCAAATGCCGAGCTTGCTGCTGCCGAATCGGTAACAATAGAACTTGCAGAGGCAGTATCCATCAATGCTCTAGAAACTTTACCTTGTTTATACAGATCCATCCAATGGCTGCCCTTGCCTAAGATATTATTTGCATAAAGATCTGCCATAGCCAAGGTACCAGAACTCATTCCATCACTGATCATAAAAATGATGTTTTTAGCCTTACTTCCAGAAATTAAATCCGCAGTTGTACTTTTAGCCATTAACCGAGATGGACTTAACGCCACCAGTCCCGATAACAGTGCTGAACCTTTAAGAAACTTTCTTCTTTGCATACTTGTAATACTGATTTTGCAACAGGCAAAGTTATAGATCGCACATCTCCTAAAAGTATTGTCAATATTAAGTTTTTGTAATGATGATCTTAAAGAATAGCGACAAAACACCGATAAGTAGAACTTTTGGGCTTTTAAGCAAAGTTAATCTGCACTAACTCAAAAAGAAGTGTTGCCCGCATATAACGGGCAACGCTATAACCAAATTAATAACCATTTCGCATGAAAAACATGTGAACCATATTGATACATCCATACCAATGAGCTCCTGAAATGTTTATTAAAATCTTAAATCCGCTTGCAGTTAGCGGTTTACTGTACAGTTAGATGAATTAACTTGATAAACCAACTTATCATCGATATATGTACCATCTTGTTTAATATCAGTAGCTTTTAATTGATGAACATCATCTAGATATATGGTAGGACGCACATCTTTTTTTCTATGAATAACCTGAAAATTATCTATGGTAATATTTTTTGCATGTCTGATAAAAATCCCTGATGCAGGCGTACTCCATCCAAAAATTCTGTTTTCTGGATAATCTTTTTCATTCTCTGGCACTTTGCGTTCCGCATCTTCTTTGGTACCCCCGCCTTCATTGTTTACAAAAATGTCTCGAAGAATTACGTTTTCGATGTTAAATCCAGGTACGCCCGCTATAATACTAGACATACGGCTGTGTGAGGTAGCCGTAATATTGCTGATAACAACATTTTTAAAACTTCCAGTAGGATTTTTACGACTGCCTAAGCGTAAAAATATGGGTGTTTGAACACCAGTCATACTGATGTTTGAGATGTTTACCTGATCTAAGATACCACCGTCAACAATTTCTAATGCTATCCCTGAAATACCAGTGATACGTTCATTGATAAAGCGGTGCGGCTTACTTCCCCAATCGTGAAAAGAAGATTCTTTTGGCTTACGCAATACACAATTACTGATGGAAATATTCCTAAATCCTCCCAAAGAACCGGTTCCCATCTTAATAAGATTACAACTGGATGCCGCTATACAATTAGTAATGGTAATATTCTCTGTAATTCTTCCAGGATCTTCACTTTTTAAACAAATTGCATCATCTCCACTATCTATAATGCAATCGCTAATTACCACGTCTTTACTATCTATATCTATCCCATCATTATTAAAATTGGCATGAGAGTATATCGAAACGCCTCTCACTTTGATATGCTCGCCGCGGAAGATGCGTAAGGTCCAAGCGGCCGATTGCCTCAACGTTACATTCTCTATTAAGATATTTGTACTGTTTTTAACGAAGATGATGAAAGGTCGATCTGGAGCTTCTTCCTTGACAGTAAAACTTCCACCATTTCCATCTAAAATTCCAGTACCAGTAACCGAGGCACTCTCGATATTTTCCAACAATACCAAACTTACAAACTTGGTACCATCCGCAATAGCTTTTAACTTTGAACCAGACTCGAAATATAGATTCACATTACTTTTAACTGCGATTCCGTAAGATAAAAACTCGCCAGCTGGTACAACCACACGACCTCCTCCTTTTGCCGCACAGGCATCTATCGCCTTCTGGATAGCCTTTGTATTGTTTGTTTTACCATCGCCCTTGGCACCATAATCGGTAACGAGATAATCTTTAGCTCCCACCTCTAGGTAAAAGCATAACGATAGTAGAATTGCTGCGCAAAACCTAAGTAAGTTTCTCATTTGTTTTGATTTAAAGTAAAAATTATGGTTTCAGGTATTGATTAAGTTTAAGTTCTGAGGCATTTTTTATTCCCTCGACAACTGCCTTTGCACCGAGTATACTTCCTGCGGTTGTAGGGTGCACACGGTCTGCAGCGAAATAGATCCCAGTAACTTTGGCTTCACCTTCTGCATCTAGCTTATCAGCAATTAGGTGATTTAGGTTGATAAAAGAAGTTTTAGTGGCAATAGCTACTTCCTTACTCCATTTACCATACAATTCATCTGCTCTAAGCACCTTACCATCTTTCCATCTATCTTTTGGAATTGGCGAACAAATAATGGGAAATGCACCTTTTTTCCTAACCTCCGAAACCATTTTGCTCAAATACCATCCATAAGAATGAACAATCTCTTTCTTTTTAGAAAAATGGTTATCTAGCACTACAGAATCAGTGCCTATTCCAGGTATAGTTCCGCGAGCACGTAAAGTATCTACTACTGGGCTATCATCGTTATGACCAAACTGTATCATTACATAATCGCCAGGCTTAATGTCTTTCATTACACCTTTCCATCCGCCGTTTTTACTCAAATTTGGATCGTGCATGACGGCAGTGTAATAGCTTCTACTACTCGCACCAGAAATGGCTCTATTTTGAATGCTAATTTGGGTAGTATCTATAAACTGATGCATAAATTTACCCCATCCGCCACTAACAGTAGAATCGCCTACCAAAAATAGTTTTGGCTTATCTTTCAGTACAAATGAAGCAAAAAGGATAGCTGATACAACAAATGCAAACATCATTAGTTTAGTTGATTTCATTTTTTTAAGGTTTTATATGGTTTAAAATTGATTTATTGAATAATTCGGCTTTTTTATTTTTGGTTTGCAAATGACCATTGGGATAAAAATCCAGCAATGAACGCTGCTTGTACTTTTCTCACTTCAGGGGTGAAATGGGCATGGTCTACAAACCTGTTATTACCTTGTAGTTCAGTAACCGTGTAAAGATCAATTTGAGGCACACCATGGCTAGCAAAAACCTCGTCGGCAATGGTATTATAGCGATCTATATCGCGAATAAATCGGCTAAACCCTTTATTTTTCTGATGTAGTGAATCAATTACACCAGTGGTACGTACCCAAACCATCGGTATTTTTTTCTTATTAAGCAGGGAATAAATTTCTTCTAAATGCTGTCGATAATCTTTCTCATCAACCGCTATGATATTTGTCTTCGGATCTCTTTTCACATCATGTAGGCCGCAGTTCAGCATAAAAAGGTCTGGTTTAAAAGACCTTTCCTCGATCTTCATCTTTAGATATTTCAAAACCATTCTTGAATCCCCTCCATTTGCACCTACAGGAATATCTAGGTTTTTAAAAGCAACTGAATCTCCAGTCTTTCTTTCAATGGCAAATTTACCCTGTAGCATTCTCGCTAATTCGGATCCATATTGAAGGGAAATACTGTCGCCTAGAATAAATAGCCTTTTAGGCTTTGGTACGGTAAAAGCCATTAATACCGTTAGGCAAAAGGCAGTAGACAATAACAAACTCGTTCTTTTCATTTTTGTACTAATTTTTATAAATTCTATCTTGAAATTTTTGACAAAGGCGTTTCCCCCATAATAAATACGAGTTCTCCGCCTTTGGTAAGGTCATTGTGTGTAATGTATGGCAACAGGTATGGTTTACCGTTTAGTGCTATTTGCTGGATATATTTGTTACGCTCTGAAAGATATTTTGCTTTAACAACAAATTCCTTGTTTCCTACATGCAACACTGCTTTTTCAAAAGCTGGCAAACCGAAAACATATTGCCCCGAAGCAGGATTTACAGGGTAGAATCCTAAGGTACTGAAGATATACCAAGCACTCATTTGACCGCAATCATCATTACCACTTAATCCATTTGGTGTATTATCGTATAGCCCCTCCACAATTTCTTTAATTTTTTCTTGGGTTTTGTGTGGAGCTCCGGCCAAACCATACAAATAGGCGACATGATGACTGGGCTCGTTACCTTGCACATATTGCCCAATTAAACCTGTTACATCAACTGTTGCACCATCTCCATAAACCTTCGAATCCATTGCAAATAAACTATCTAGTTTTTGTATAAATTTTTCCTTTCCACCCATCAGTCTGATCAACCCATCCACATCCTGCATGACGTGCCAACTATATTGCCAAGCATTACCTTCAGTATAATCGCCGCCAGAGGTAGAAGCATGAGAGATTTTAAATGGATCAAACGGTGAAACCCAATTGCCGTTACTTTGCTTCCCCCGAAGTAAGCCTGTAGTAGGATCGAACAAATTAGCGTAGAATCCAGCTCTTTTTGTAAACAGAGCATAGTCGGAAGATTTATTCAATGCCTTTGCCATTTGTGCCATGCTCCAATCATCAATGCCATTTTCTAGCGTTGTAGAAACCGCTTCTACCTTGATTATATCAGAAGGGAGATAACCGTACTTCATGTAAGTTTCCCAGTCAGAATTTTTATGGCTCACTGTTAAACTTTTCCGCATCGCTTCATAGGCTTTCTCTACATCATAGCCCCGTATTCCTTTGAGATAAGCATCTGTAATAATCGGAACCGCATGATTACCAATCATACAGTGATTTTCATGACCCCATAAAGTCCATATTGGTAAATAGCCAGCTACTTGCTGATGTTCAATCATACTATTGATTATCCCATTAGTTTTGTTGGGGTATAAAATGGTGTATAATGGATTAAGTGCCCTAAAAGTATCCCATAGGGAGAGCGTAGAGTAGTAGCTTTTATTTGCGGAAGTATAAATCTTATTATCTGCTCCCCTATATGCTCCATTCACATCCGCAATATTGTTGGGAGCAATTAGGGAATGATATAAGGCGGTGTAGAATATTTCCTTTTGCTTGTCATTTCCTTCAATATGGATTTTAGAAAGCTCATTTTCCCATTTTTGTCTACCTTGCTGACGAACCTTCTCAAAATTCCAATGATTAACTTCTTCAGTTAAATTTTGACGAGCATTTTCTACACTTACCGTTGAGATACCTACCTTTACCATCAGTGATGATGAATTAGGTTGATTAAAATTGAAGATCACCCGCTGGTTTCTTTTAGCGGTAGAATCTGATACCCAAGTATAATCTATAAAAGCCTGATTAAACTGCAACACAAAATACACATGTTTGCGTCCAGCCCAACCTTGGGTAATAGTGTATCCGGAAAGTGTACGGTTGCTCTCTTTCTTGAAATTGCTTTCTAACACATGAGTTTCCAATCTACCAGGCGTACTGCCTACCAAACCATGTCGTAAATCCAACAATACGTGGGCTTTTTGCTTGGCAGGAAAAGTATAACGGTGCATTCCAACGTGCGATGTTGCTGTAAGCTCCGCCAAAATGCGATAGCTTTTTAGATTTACCGAGTAATAACCTGGACTAGCTTTCTCCTCACTATGGGAAAAATCGCTTTTATAATACTCTTTAGGTGAAGTATCACCAGTAAAAGGCATCAATAAAATATCGCCTAAATCCAAAGCTCCAGTGCCACTGAGATGGGTATGCGAGAAACCCAATATTTGCTTATCCTCATAGCGATAGCCAGCACAATAATCCCAGCCAGCATAACCAGTTTCCGGACTCAGTTGTATTATTCCAGATGGCAATGTTGCTCCAGGAAAAGTATGTCCAGTACCTGCTGTCCCTATAAATGGGTTGACATAAGCTACTTTACCTTGTCGCTGGGCGTGGCAAAGCAATCCCCACTGGGTAAATAATACCAGCCAAAAAATATGTTTCATTATTTTTCTGTTAAGATGAAAGAGTTACACTTAGCCAAAAGATTGTAAAGCCACTATTAACTGTCAAATCTATTCGCTAAGTGAAACCAAGAATTCAAAAAATACCTTTTCTCTATTTGTAATCTGGATTTTGAATCAACTTCTTATTGGTAGCAATATCTCTACTTGGAATTGGATACCAGATTTTATAATCCTGAAAATTCGCCTTGATCTGCGCAATATCATGACCTGGAAACATGTTTCCATTACTTAATGCATTTAATACAGTTTTGATTCTTCCTGTACGGATCAAATCAATGCGCCTCCAGCCTTCGGCCAATAACTCACGACCTCTTTCATCCAACAGCTCGGTCATAAAATCAGCTTTGTAATAAACGGTAGTAATGGTATTTGTTTTGGTTTCATCATCAGCGCAGGCTCTCAACCTCACTTCACGCAGCAGACTTCGAGCTCCGGCCTCGTCGCCAGTTTGGAACCTAGCTTCAGCATACATCAGTAGGATATCGCCAAACCTCAAAATCGCAAAATCGGTCTCTCCAGAATAGATATTTACCCCTCTGGCAACTCTAGCATTGGCATCATCTTCACGCCATTTATTTACACAGAGGTTGCTTAAATTTGCGAGTATAGGATCGGGGTTATAATACTTATAGTTGTTGATAATCGTAAAATTAGTGGTGGATGATAAATAACCGCTCATGGTACTGATACGGCCATCATTGGCATTGTATCTCTGATATGTTTCTCGATGAGGTCTTAACCATCCATAAGTACCTGCAGTGAGTCGGTAATCCCCTCTAGGGCCAGCCAGATAGGTAAACACATTAACCTCTTGCGTACCACCAGGGCCACACTGTACCAACATCATGTTTTCTTCACGTCCAGCAGCCTCGGTAGCTGCCAAAAATAAGTTTCTAAATGGACGGATAAGCTTGTAACCACTATTATCATACACATCCTTCGTGTACTTTAGTGCATTCTGATAAGCTTCTTGAGTATTTACCCAATCGAAACTATTTAAAGGAAACGCTAACGATTGTCCTACGTTATTTTGTTTACAGGAAGCTTCATAAAGATAAAGCTTCGCTAAAAAACCTGCTGCTGTATATTTATTGACACGCCCTACATTAGGATTTCTAACTGGTAAAACATTATAAGCTGCTACAAAATCGGCTTCAGCTTGTTTTAAAATCTCTTGAATAGATGCCCGTGGAGAAGTCAAATCTGGTTCAGTTCCTGTGATCAAGGGAACTCCGCCCCACATCCAAGCCAAATAGCAGTAAAACATTCCCCTCATGTACTGTGCTTCACCAACAATCTGAGCCCTACGTGTGGCATTCATGTTAATTGAAGGTACTTTTTCAATCACAAAGTTAGCACGGTTGATGCCCGCGTACAGTGAAAAATAAGCATACCAAAGGTTAGGATTATCGGCAGTGTAAGTGTGGTTATAAAAAGGCATTAGATCTGGAATACCTGTAGTAAATCTTACATCCTGAGTAACATCATCAACACCTAAGTTTAATAAATAGTGTATTCCCCTACCCCATAAGGCTTGGTTGCCGTAGCCTTGTATACTCGGTGCATTCAATACATCATAAACTCCAGTAATCGCCAATTCTGCATCATTAGCGGTTTTATAAAAATTGCCTGTTCCGATAACAGAGTATGGTTTTTCTTCTAATAATTTCTTACACGAACTGCCCAATATCACCAGTCCGGCTATCATGATTGTGAATATTCGTTTCATGGCTATAGTTTAATGTTAAGTCCAAAAATAATTGAGCGCTCTCTCGGATAAGAAATATTATCCACCCCTGGCAGTAATGGCGAGTAAGAATTTACTTCTGGATCAAATCCACTGTAATTAGTCCAAGTATGCAGATTTACACCTGTAGCATAAATCCTCAATCCATTAATACCGATTTTTTTAAGTGCTGGTATATTGTTCAAGTTGTAACCTAGAGTTACGTTTCGCAATCTTAGAAAAGAAGCATCTTCTGTGTAATAGGACGAAACATCTAGTTTTCCCTGTGAAGTTAAACCAGGATGAGCATTTGTAGGATTGTCTACACGCCAACGATTGAACCAATACTGTTCTGTAGGATTATTAAATAAGGATTGTCCGGCTTCGACCCTACCACGCCCTACGTATAATACATCTGCACCGTAAGACCAGTTGAATAAGATGCTCAGGTCAAAATTCTTATAGCTAAAATTATTTCCAAAACCCCCGAAATGCTGAGGATTACTATTACTGATGATAGTAGCATCTCCATCGTTAACCACTCCATCACCATTTAAATCTCTATATTTCATATCGCCCGGACGTACCGTTCTAGATGACATCGAAGCAACGCCTGGCTTTGGTGTATAGGTATAGTTTCCAAGATTAGCTGTGGTAATTGTAGATGGATCGATCACTGTTCCACCAGAATTTTTGATGATAAAATCATTGATCTGATAAATCCCATCAAACACATAACCATATGCAGTGCCTATAGGCTGTCCTTTAATTACACGACCAAGGGTGCTGATTGGTCCGCCATAAACCGTAACTGGTAAAAAATTCACACTACCTAAGGAAAGTACTTCATTACGATTGAATGAGATATTGAAGTTACTGCTCCAATTAAAATTGCCTCTCTTAATGTTAATAGTGTTTAAAGAAAGTTCAATCCCTTTATTATCAATTTGTCCAAGGTTTTGAAATTGTCTCAAGAATCCGGTTTGTGCTGGAACATCGGCTTGCAACAAAAGATCTTTGGTTTGCTTAAGGTATACATCTGCTGTTAGGGTAATCCTATCTTTAAATAAACTTAAATCTAAGCCTAGATCATAGGCATAGGTAGTTTCCCATGTGAGGTTTGGATTGGCAATGGAATTTGGTGCGAAACCTAAAGTTGCCGAGTTACTTGCAGAAGAATAGAATACTTGCGAAAGCGTGGCCAAAGATTGGTACGGTGGTATTCTTTCGTTTCCTGTCAAACCAAAACTTCCTCTTAACTTCAATTCGGAAATAACTTTATTATTCTGTAAAAACTTCTCCTTTGAAGCTCTCCATGCAAGCCCCACACTTGGAAAAAGTGAAGATTTGTTATTTTCGGCGAGCTTAGATGAGGCATCATTCCTCAAAGTAGCGGTCAATAAATAACGATCTCTATAACCATAGTTTAACCTCGCAAATTGCGATACACGTATATAACGCTGCTTATCCGTAGCAGGCGGAACTGGAAATAGTTTAGCTGTACCTATGTTATCCAAAGGGTTTACACTCTGCATATCAAATCCTTGCGCTTGCAACCTAAAGGCTTCGATCTCGTACGAGTTGATTTCAAAACCACCCAACAAGGTTAGCGAATGATATTTTGCAAAGCGTTTGTTATAAGTTAGCGTACTAGTTTGATACCAGTTGGTAGAGTTACTAGTGTTAATGAAGGCGAGTCCGTCTGTTGGGAAACCCCAAGATACAGTGCTTGGGTAAAATTCTCCGTTTCTAGATTGGGTCATCACTGCTCCTGCCCTTACATCCAGATTTAAACCAGTGATGATTCTATAATTTGCGTTGATATCTGCCAGTATCCTTGAAAGCGGATTTTTCTTATAGCCAAGGTTAGCAAAGTCGACTGGACTCGATACACCTGCACCATCGGGATCTGATGCCAATTGAGTGGGATCTGGGACGTTCATAGGTCTTGTGATCAGCAACATTTGCATCAAACCGTTGTAGTTACGAACGTCATTCCCTCCATTAGAGGCTACACCGTTACCTATAGCGTGAGATAAGTTTACATTTGCCCCCAACCTTAAGCGTGGGGTAGCATTATGATTGATCTTCAATAATAAACCATAGCGTTCGAATTTATTATTTAAGATAAGTCCTTCTTGATTAAGGTAAGAAGCAGAAGCTAAAAAATTGGTTTTAGCAGAACCACCGCTGTAACTCACATTATAGTTTTGAACCACCGCATTTCTTAAAGCTTCCTTTTGCCAATCGTGAGATTGAACGTTGCTAAGATCTTTTACCTCGTCAAAAATATTATCACCGTTTAGGTCAATGGCATAATTTCCATCTGCTGTTCCAGTAGCCAGTCTATACTTTGCATATTCTTGTGCGTCCAGTACCTTGATATGCTTTGGCGACCAAGCCACACCGCCATGCGTATTTACCTCTAAAGAAGAAGTATTGCTTTTACCAGACTTGGTAGTGATTACAACTACACCATTAGCGCCACGAGAACCGAAGATTGCCGTTGCAGACGCATCTTTCAAAACCTCCATAGAAGCAATATCACTTGGACTGATTCCAGCAAGTGGATTCGTCATCGCTGTACTACCAATTCCTGAACGAGCAGCTTCTGCATTGTTTACATCAATCTGCACGCCATCAATCACATATAAGGGCTGTGTACCTGAATTAAAGGAGTTTGTACCTCTAATAACTACATTTACTGCACTACCAGGCTCGCCTGAGGATGATGTTACCTGCACGCCAGCTAATCTTCCCTGCATTGCCTCCATAAAAGATACGGATTTCACCTGCTCAATTTCTTTTTCTTTGATACTACCAATCGAGCCAGTTAAATCAGCCTTACGCTGAGTACCATACCCAACTACAACAATATCGTCTAAGCGATTGGTACTTTGTTTAAGTACCACAGTAAGCGATTGACCAGATAAAATGGGCATTTCCTTAGTTTCAAAACCAATCATGCTAAATACCAAAATGGCATTTTTATCAGGTGCTTCTATGGTAAAGCGCCCATCGGCACCACTCACGGCACCTAAAGTTCCTCCCTTCAATCGGATATTCACTCCAGGTAGCGGTTGTCCAGCCTCATCTGTAACCAAGCCCTTAACGGGAATGGGCAATACAGTTCTTATTGGTTGCGGCAGCCTACTTACCACCACTGTTTTTACATCTTCGTTAATGATGTATTTGAGTCCTCTTGGTTGTAGAATTTGCTCCAAGGCATTAGTTAAAGGCGTATTTTTAAATTCTACAGAAACTAATTGTGTATCATTGATGGTTTCTAGGTGATAAATAAAATGGTAGCCCGTTACATTATTGATTTTGTTGAAGACCTGTTTCAGCTTCATATCACTCACTTTTAGCGTTACTGTTTGCGCAAGCCCTTCTGCACCAGCAGTTAAAACAAAAGCAATCAATAGCACACAGGTTATTTTCATCACTCGGATTAGTTTACGGACAGGGTATAGCAAGTGCATCCTGCTGTCCATAATTAAAAATTTGTACATTTGGTTATAGGTTTAATCGAAAAAATGGTTCAAGACTGTTTTTGACTGCCTATAAGCTATTATTAGCTAGGCCGGGAAGCGTTGGCTCGCTTTCTGGCTTTTTTACGGGAAGTCAGCTGATATAGGTAGTGTTTAAGGCATCACGCTGATCCTCCTTCCATTCATTTTAAATTTAATGGCACCAGTTTGTTCTAAACTACGGAGCAGGTTAGGCAATCCGTTTTTTATAGAAAAACTACCACCAAAATGTTGACCCTTAATTTTTGGATCAATATCAAAATCTACATCAAATGTTCTAGCCAATGCTATAGTCAGATTCTCAATAGTCTCATCTTTAAATACCAATAGGCCATTTTTCCAAGCCAGTGTTTCTTCAAGATCAGCACTACCAACCACAAAACTAGCACCGCCGTTTTCTTTTATCGCCAGTTGGCCAGGTTTCAACAATTTTGAACTTGTCTGGTCAAAGACCTTTACCGATCCACTAACCAAGGTGGTTAAACTTTTAGCATCATCAGGATAAGCGCTAATGTTAAATGTGGTTCCTAGCACTTCTACATTTTGCTCAGCCGTTTTTACACGGAAAGGCCAATTGGAGGCATGTAAAACTTCAAAATAAGCTTCGCCAGTAAGGCTTACTACGCGTTCTTTTTTATTAAAAGAAACAGGAAAAGAAATGGTAGTTTCAGCATTCAGCCACACCTTACTTCCGTCAGGTAAAATCAACTGATATTGCTTTCCGCGGGAAACCGAAAGACTATTCATCGCATCGGTAGCTTTCCTTTCACCACCACCAACACTAGATTCATAAGTTATCAGGTTGCCGCTACCTTTAATGATCGTCGTATTTTCATGTGAGGCCACCAGACCAGATTGCTTCTCTTCTAGATCAACAATTTTACCGTTCGATAAAGTCAATGTCACCCCTTTTGGTAATTCTCGTTTCACTGAGACGATAGTATCATTTGTACCATTTTCATTCCCGTTATAAAAAATGATCGCAAGCCCAGCACTGAAGATAATTAATATTATGGCAGCAGCGATGTAGCGATAAGCTGGTTTAATACTTCGTTTTATAGGCTTAAATACTTCCTTTTCTTCATTAATACGTGAAATTAAGCGATGATAAGCGTGTTGGATCTTATCCACTTTTAGTTCCTCAGCACCTAGGTCATGTCTGTTTTGAATTAGCTGAATAAGCTTTTCATGATTTTTCGGATGTGTTTTCATCCAAACTTCCAATTCATGGCGTTCATTGGAGCTAAGTTCCTCATTCAAATATTTTTTGAACAATGAGGCCATCCTCAAAGCTTGTTGTATTTGGTTATCGTTCATTTGGTTATTTGTTATAGTAAAGACAGAAAATAGCTTCGATATCTTCAAAACAAAAACAATTTTTTAAAAAATAAAACACAAAACACTGAATAACAGTAAGATAAAATATTAAAAAAAATATAATTATTACCTATCTATATATTTTAATCCACTAAAAACTATATATTTACTATAACAAATATAAACCGCTTGCTAACGCTAGCCTAAATCACATATTTTCTCGCACTGCGTAAATTTATCGCCCTATTGGCATAAAATAAACGTGAGTCATAGTTAAATGGATATGATAAAAAATTCAATTTACAAGAATGAAGAGGAATTATTCGAGCATCTCCGAAATGGAGACGAAAGAAGCTTGAATTGGCTTTTTCAATTATTATATTCTCGTTTATGTTCGTTCACTACTCAGTTCACCAAAGACGAAGATATAGCTGAAGAGCTTACCATCGATGCCTTCCATAAACTTTGGGAACGTCGAACGGAATGCACTAGCCTACAAGCTATAAAAGGTTTTCTCTACCTATGTACGAGAAATGCGGCACTTAACTACCTTGATAAGCAAAGAAGGCAATCGAAAAGAATGTTAGATTTTTTTGGCACCTCGGAAACCGCCGAAGAACCTATTTTAGCCCATATCATCTACACCGAAGTATGGGAGGAAATTAAAAAAGAGATCGACTGCCTCCCAGAACAATGTGCCAAAATCATCAAATTACTCTACGAAATGGATTTAACACCAGATGAAGTTGCTCAACAGCTAAACATTAGTCGAAATACCGTTTACAGTCAAAAATTTAGAGGTTTGGCAATCTTGAAGAAAAAACTTTCCTCTACACAAATGGTAATCCTGCTATCAGTGTTTTTCTATAAATAAGAGACTGTTTTTCAATTTTGATTTATTAGTAGACACGAGTGATGAAAACCGAAATTTATCTTTCTACCAGTTCTTTGACCTCATCTCCATAGTAATCAATATGTGTGGCTTCCATTTTCAACAGCTTACTCCATCTTTTGAAAGTATTGACAAATACAATGAACATGAGTAACATAGCCAAACACGCCAATGAAGAAAGCAGATATTGCTGCTTAGGCATATAAATATTTACTACCTGTTCGTAGCCTGCCCAAAATGTAATAACGGCCATAAATACTCCAGGAATTGCCGAACACAATGCATACTTTTTCCTATTCATGCGAATTAACATCGTAGTGCAAACGATCAGTCCGCAGGCAGCTAAAAGTTGGTTGCTGATACCGAATAGCGGCCAAATACTACTTACATTACCAGTGTACACTAGATATCCCCAAGAAAAAGTAAAGATTGCACTACTGATGAGAATACCAGGCATCCAGTTCTTGTCATTGAATTTTGGGATAACACCACCAATCATTTCCTGTAAAAAGAAACGGCCAACCCTTGTTCCCGCATCAATTGCAGTAAGGATAAATACAGCTTCGAACATGATAGCAAAATTGTACCAATAGGCCATCACATCATCCATGAAAGGGATTTTATTGAAGATGTGTGCCATACCTACAGCTAAAGAAACTGCTCCACCAGTTCTTCCGTGTAAATCGACACCTATTTTTTCACTGAAATGGGCTAAATCTACCGCATGTAACTCAGGATGCTGTGCCAGAAATGAATCATACAACTCCTTTGGTGTGTTGATGGCAAAGTAATCGCCAGGCACCAAAGTACAGGCCGCAATTAAAGCCATTAAAGCTACAAACCCTTCTACCAACATGGCTCCATAGCCCACAAAGAGAATTTCCCTTTCGTTGTTCAACATTTTTGGTGTAGTACCAGTGGCAATTACTGCATGAAAACCAGAAATGGCGCCACAAGCAATAACGATAAAAATAAACGGTAATACCGGTCCACCAATTACTGGTCCACCGCCATGAATAAACTGTGTGATGGCCGGCATCTGCAATGTTGGATGTACAAAGATTACGCCCACGGCCAACATCAAAATAGTTCCAATCTTTAAATATGTAGATAGGTAATCTCTAGGCACTAAAAGTAGCCACACTGGTAAAACCGATGCTAAAAACCCATATACCGTAATTGAAATAGAAATGGTTTTAATGTTCCAATGGAAAATATCGCTAATTTCTTTTACCTGCATTAAGCTGTGTCCGCCAATGATACTTCCGATTAGCAGCACGCCACCAATGATACTGGCAATCGTAACGCTATCTTTTCTGTAGCGCATAATCAGCCCCATAATTACGGCGATAGGCATGGTTGCTATTACGGTAAACAATGACCATGAAGCTTCGTGCATAGCACTGATACAGGCCAGAGAAAGACCAGCAAGTGTTAAAATGAGAATAAATAGGATGGCAAATCCAGCAATTAGCCCAGTTCCCTTGCCAATTTCCTTACTGGCGATAGTCGCCAAGCTTTCGCCCTTGTGGCGCACCGAAGCAAAGAGAACGATCATATCGTGTACACCGCCTCCCAAAACACAGCCGATCAATATCCACAAAGTACCAGGTAAATAACCAAATTGGGCAGCTAGCACTGGTCCAACCAATGGTCCTGCTGCGGCAATGGCAGCAAAGTGATGACCAAAGAGCACATTTTTGTTGGTAGCCACGTAATCTTTCCCATCTGCAAATTCTATAGCCGGCGTAACATGGTTTGCATTTAATTTCAGCACCTTATTGGCCATGAACACGCCATAAATCCGATAGGCGATGGAAAAAACCAATAGTGAAACAAATACTAGTGTGAGGGCGTTTACGCCGTTTAAAAATTCCATTATGGTTTATAATTTTTATAAAGTGATACAAATTAAAAAAACTGTTCGGTAATGATGATTTCTTTTAATTTTAAAGATAGTATTTGTAGCAACCTTTAATACTTATAACTGTTATAGCTACAGCAGATTCGCAACTGTCATTTTATTGCTGATTGTTTTTTAAATATCCCTATAAAAACTGCGACAGAGATTTCATTTCTGCCGCAGCTTAAAGCATAAACTGATGTTAAAAATTATTTAACAATCAATTTCTGAGCTTCACTATTATTAACGCTGATGACATAAATGCCTTTAGTTGTTTGCAATTGTATAGAGTAAGCTCCAGTTGCATTCTTTTCAAATTTTTGTTTATAAATCAGTTTACCAGAAACATCAGAAATTTTCACATCCACAGCGTCCGATCCTTTAACAAGGGTTTTTATTGAGAAAGATGCTCCTTGATTCACCGGATTTGGATATACTGTAAAAGCCGTTTCTTTTAAAGCAACTTTAACTATTTGTACTCCTAAAACTTTCGACTTACCGTCGTTATCGATCTGACTTAATTCGTAATAATTATCTCCATTAGCTGGATTAAAGTCTGATGTAGCATAAGCAGCACCAGCATCACCTTTAGAAGGCTGATTATTTATTTCTTCATAATTCGAGCCATCAACACTTCTTTTTACCACGAACCTATTATTGTTTTGCTCTGATGAAGTTGCCCAAGTTAAGCTAACTGCGCTTCCGTTTAGTTTAGCAGTAAATTCTTTAGATATGGTTACGGGTAAGGTTGTCACAGAATTTAATACTCTCACATAATGACCTGTTCCCTCAGCTATGTATATGATATCGTCGTGAATAACTATACCGTTCGCTCCATCAAGTTCGCCAGTATTAACGGTTCCAAAACCGGCCGTAACGTAGCCATCCTCACTGGTAGCAACTATCGCATTTGCCGAAGTAACGGTACCGCTTGTAATTGCTGGAATAGTTATGGTAAACTCAGTTGGGTTAACTATGGAGGCAACTTTGGTTCCAATTTGAAAACTCGCTGAGCGCAAAGTCATGCCCACTCTCAATTTACTAATACTTGCGGCATCATTTACAATAACAGTGGTATTATTTGCAGTAGTAGTGTAGTTGGTGAAGGCATATCTTACCGAACTACCAGCGATCGTTTGTATAGCACCGCCATTGGTCCCTACAGTTCTAATCAAATTGTGATTTGCACGTTGTGTGATGTATAATCTGTTGTCAGATCCAAAGGCAAAACCACCAATAGAATTACCTACTCCTGTGCCGCTTACGAAATTACTCAAGGCAGAACTTGCACTAACAACACCAGCGGTTGCTGCAATCTTTAAAATTCTAGAATTAGCTTGATCTGCAACGTACAAATTTCCAACGGCATCGAAAGTCAATCCTACGCTATAGTTACTTATATTTGCATTAAAACTCAAGGCCGATTGGCCAGCGCTGTTAGAGAAATTAGCAACACCAGCGGTACCAAAAGTTCCAGCAATATGATCTACTCCCGTAACAAAGGCTAAGGTAGAAGTATTATCTATTGTACCAGATGTTGGTCTAACAGTAGTTAAATCAGAAGTGGTTAAGGTAATGGTGTTGGTGCCTGTATTTATAGTTCCTACATAGGTTGCAGTTTGAATGTTAATTCCGCTCACTAGGCTACCCACTTTAATACCAGTTACATCAGTTAATGTCAGCGTATTAGTTACCCCTATTGGTTGGGTTGCGGTAACACTTCTTTTCACCATTGAAATTTTACGAACAACGTGGTTCGTACCATCTGCATAATACAAGTTTCCAATCGCATCAAATGCCATAGCTCTAATAGTACCAAAACTGTAAGCAGAAACTGAACTTGCACCATCAACGTGTACTAAATCACCAGTGTTTAAAAAAGGAATTTGCCTAATGGTAGCTGTAGATGTAGTTGCTGGTTGGCCGGAGAAAAATCCGACAGAGGTATTTCCGGCATTCTTCCAAACAGACCTATATAATGTACCAGCACCGCCATAATAAATATACTCATCATCATTATCAATTTTTAAACTATTATAGCCTATGGTTGTCAAAAACACAGTCATTGTAGTGGCGCCATTATCTACTCTCGATATACGATTACCACCATTATAGCCTACCGCAATATTTCCCGAATTATCTCCAGCTAAAAATGTTGGAAAGACTGACGGTTTAACAAAAGTTGTGCCCGTACCTGTACCAATATTTAATACTTGGCTTCCAGCAAGGTTTGATGATCCTCCAATACCATCGCCCTTGAACAACGTGCCAAAGGTTAGGCTTTGCGCATTTACACTGTTAGCGTAAAACGAAAAGGCCAGTATTGCTATTTTGTAATTTATATTTAATTTAAGCTTTTTCATATTATTTAGTTTGATGATGAGTTAATTCCCATAGAACTTCACACTCTGTTTTTTACCATCTATCATGCTATGGAGAATGTAAATCCCTTTAGATATATTTTGTGCAGGCACGATGATGTAATTGATTCCGGTGGTCAAGTTTACTTTTGCTTCGTAGCGCTTTTGTCCTAAAATATCGGTAATGATGACCTTGGTTGCAGCTGTAGCTAACGCCGAAATAGTAACTTGAAAGTTAGCTGCATCTTTTTTATGAATCTTAAAGATACTTTCAGTCAGTTTGGCGTTTACAGCTACCAATTTAGATTGTTCTTTTGAACCATCTTTATCTACCTGATTGAGTTTGTAGTAGTTTACACCTTTGGCAGGATTAAAATCTATGAACGAATAAACTTTATTGGTTTCAGAATTGCCAGCGGCCTTTACCTTTCCAATTTTAGAAAAGGAAATACCATCTTCCGATCGCAAAACTTCAAAGCTATCTCCGTTTACTTCTTGGACTGTTTCCCATTTCAAATTAACGCCCTGTGTGCCCATTGAGCCATTAAATGAACTTACGCTCATTGGCAACATAGTGATATCGGAATTTTCTGGTGCAAAAGACACGCCTTTGAAATAGGTATTAGCTGCAGCTGTAGCAATTACGGTAACCGCATTTGTAGCTAAAGTAGAGCTCGTTGCGGGAAAATCTTCGACCTTAACCAAGTTAGACGCATATGTTGATGCATTTAAAGTTGTGCAATACAACTGGGTAGTGCCATTGGTATTCCATTTACCTGTAATGGATACCACATTTGCGATGTTTAGACTACCACGATCTACCCAATTTCCAGAAACCAATTTGTACTTGATTAGCTTACCACTTTCTGTTACACCATAAAATAGATCGTAAGTAGTATTGCCAGCAGTAGATAGGAATACAAACTGTCTCACAATCTCTGTAGTTGGCAAGCCTGGTAATGGCGTTAAGGTTTGGGTACCAGAAGTTGGCATACCCGTACCAACTTTACCAACCTGTTTTGCCACAGCTGGAACACTTCCATTAGCTGCTACCGCCGTCGTAGAGGCGTATAATTGACCATTGTAAATCGCAATTCCTCTGTACCCATTTTCACCAGCTGCTAAAACTACATTAGAATTGGCCGTACCGTAAGGCACGTAGCTTATTCCCTGCGTTTGTGAATTATAGTATATTCTAGAAAGATCGTCGTTTACCGTAGCAGTTCTTGCTACACCTAAATTTGCGGAGGTTGTAGTATTTAATGCACCGTCTGCGGTTAATATGGCAATCGTTTTACTGCCAACTGCACTTACCGCTAAACCGACTTCCGTATTGTTAGATGCGAACGTGAGATATTTCTTGTTTTCGCTAAGCGATAACAATGCCTCCACGCCGAATGAGTGCGTACCGGCCGTTAAATTGGTAATTCCAGCGCCGTAATTTCCGGCAACACCTGGCATTGCTCTACTCGTTGCCTGACTTACCCCAGCGGTATTAAATTCTTCTAAAAACACAGGAATAGTGGTATTTTGTGCAGGTAATGTAGCACCACTACCGTAGCGAGTAACTACCAAATTACCAGCAGTAAATGCTTGAGCAGTGTACAATGTGCTATTAGATGGCTGATCACTTCTGAAAGATTCTGCAGGTAAATTTGCCGAGTTGTACAAGTTCGCCGTTCTAGGATTATCCGCCCACGCGTACCTTACATACATTGGCGATGGCACTGTTGTAGCACTTACCTCTACCTTGTTAGTGGCTGTAATGGTAGCTACGGCATTTTTATAAACTTTATCCGCTCCCGCGATGGTAAACTGATTAAGTGCCGTACCTGTGTTGCTTAAGCCTGTACCCACATTTTTGAAAGTAACCACCATTTTATTGCCTACCACCGTACTCGATAAATACGATGGACCTTGGTAAGCCACATTCAGATTCCAAATTAATTTATCTGCAACCAGCGATAAACGCTCGCCAACAGGTTCTTTTTGAATTGGGTGAATATCTTGATTTAAGCTAGTTTCGTGAGCCACTGCCATTCCTGTATTTGGAATAGTTAATGCAGTTGCCTGCGACTCTCTCAGCTCTGCAATTGAGGATACTTGTTGAGGAACAGATTGACCAGACCAATTAGCCAATTGCACGAAAAGAAATGGCAAATTTGGTTGTGCAAATTTAGTTCTGATATCACTAATAAAGGCAGCAAATAAAGCTCTGTATTCAAAAGCATTGGACGTATTGGATTCGCCTTGATACCATAAAAAAGCCTTAAACTTAGCTTTCAGCAAAGGTTTAATCATGGAATTGTGCAAAATGCTCGGGTTGGTATCGTTATTTGGTGGCGGTGTTGCATTGTACAGATCAGGGAAATTAATTAATCCTTCGTGACTGATCCAAGCTTCTATAATGGTACCACCGTAAGTACTATTGATAATCCCGATAGGGATACCATATTTGGCGTATTGATCTTTAGCAAAAAAATAAGCCACCATGCTAAAGTTTTTCATATTTGCTGGTGCTGCAGATTGCCAGCCAAGTGGTGCCGCAGAAACATCATCTTCTACCGCTATTATACTCTTAGTTATTTTAAATTGGCGGATGTTACTATTTGCAGATGCTGCGATTTCAGTAGCGTAAACAGTTGAAGCAGTGCCATAATTAAACTGTAGCTCCATGTTAGACTGTCCCGAAGCGAGATAAACATCACCTATTAAAATATTGGTTAGCGTAATGGTATTGGTTCCTGTAACCACCATAGTTTGCGATCCTCCACCAGCAGTTAATGGTGTCAAGGTAATTTGCCACTTCCCTGTAGCAGGCGTTACGGTAGTATGCGTTTGTCCGGCAAAGGTTACCGTTACAGATTCGCCCACAGCAGCTTTACCCCAGATGGGTAAACTTACACCTCGCTGCAAAATCATGTTATTGGCCACCAATTTCGGTAAGCTAACAGTGCCAAACATTAGCTGCGGAACAAAGAAACAAACAAGTACTAAAAGCAGGCTTTTGCCATAAAATTTTTGGCATAGCTTGCGCATATATGAGTATTTACACATATCAATTAGTTTTAAAATTTTAGGTTATTTACTTTCGAAAAAAGAAGACGAAAAACAACTTATCACACTAATTATCAGCTATTAAAAAAAAAGCATCAGCTAAGTAACGTGAACCGAGATTAGCAGTTCACGTTCAGGTCTCGTTATGTTATTGTCCTTTTGAAACGATGGAAATATCATCCACTCGGAAAACCACAAAGTTGCCCGTTTGTCTGAAACGAATAGTCAGTTTTTCTGCTTTGGGAATTGGTGATGTTTCTCTGTAATTCCACACTAAACCAGTTCCTTCGCCAGTTGGCAATAATGGATATTTTACACCCACCCAAGTTTTGCCATCAGTGCTATATTCTACTACTAAATCTGAGCCATTGGAACTGTTTGGACCTTTTAAAATTCCAAAACCCACCACTGGGTTGTTTACATTGCTGGTGTTGATTCCACTAATTACGAAATCTGTTTCTGCTACGTTAGCAAATCTCAAGTTCGCACCACCAGAAGCAGATCCGGTTGCTGTAGAATACTTGTCGGCCGAAGAACCTTGCATTTGTACTTCTGCACTACCGCTAAATTTAAGTTTTCCTGTGTTAGCAAAACCTTTGGCAGCATCGTGATCTGACACTTTTGTATTTGCGGATACCGCACCTAAAGTTTCCGTAAAAACTTGAGCTTTTGCTGAGAATAAAGCCGCAACTAGTGCCGCTGTAAGTAAAGTTTTTTTCATGTTAAGGATTATAATTGGTTAAATAATTGATTTTAATTTATAGTTGTTACAGCATTGCCTCCCCACGTTTTATTGGGTCTTTCGCCCATGGTGAGTTCTAATTTTCCGCCTTGTAAAATTTGTTCATGTGTAAATACAGGTTCGTTTAAAACTTTGCCGTTCATTTTTGCAGATTGGATATATCTTGCCGTTGGCGAATTGCCATGTGCCAAAACCGTAAATGTTTTTCCGTTATCTAAACGGATGCTGATGGAATTAAAAACCGGACTTCCTATCGAATATTCAGGAATACCGGGCGTAACTGGGTAAAATCCCATCATCGAAAAAACCACGAAAGCACTCATACCGCCACCATCTTCATCTCCAGGAATACTGAATAAATTATCCCCGAACCAAGTATCAATTAAACTGCGAATGCGCTTCTGCGTTTTCCAAGGCGAGCCCAAATAATTGTATAAATATGGAATATGAAAGCTAGGTTCGTTACCCATTACAAACTGACCAACACCGCCTGTAGCATCTGGGAAAGTAGCTTGGTAATTGTATTTGCTTCTGCCTAAATCTTCCCTAAATAATTGGTCTAATTTGGCCTCGGCTTTTTGTTTGCCACCCATTAAATCGAACAGCGTAAACAAATCGTGTTTTACATCCCAGTTGTAGGTGTAGGCATTGTTCTCGGTAAAATATTGTCTACCACCCAAACCTCCAGAAAACTTAGGGTCAAAAGGTTCAATCCAATTTCCTTCGCTGTCTTTTGGCCACATAAAACCTTTATCAACTCTAAAAACGTTTTTGTAGTTATTTGCCTTTTTAGCAAATAGTTCAGCGTCTTTTGTTTCTCCTAAAGTATTGGCCAATTTGGCGATACACCAATCATCGTAGCTTTGCTGTAAAGTAACCGCTACCGCCTGACGTTTTTCAAAGCTTTCAACCTCTTTTACGGTCTCTTTTTCATCTGATCGTAATGCTGGAAAGTAATCGTTCTTCGCATAAAAAGCATCCAACTCTGTTGCCGGACCATTTCTCCAAGGCAGCAAAGTAGCTTCCAATGAGTTTTTACGCAAGCCTTCATATCCTTTTTTAATGTTGAAATTCTTTACGCCTTTGTACCAAGAATCTGCCATCCAAGCCGCGGCGTGGTTGCCCGTCATACATGGATTATCACCAAAAACCAAGGCAAAAGATGGCATCCATCCAGATTGCTCGTACATTTTCACATAAGATTCTAGCTTATCTCCTTCCCTTTCTGGATTTAGAATGGTTTGTAATGGCTCTTGTGCCAAATACATGTCCCAAATCCAGTTATCTACATAAAACGGACGGTTATCTGTATGTACTTTATGGTCGTACCCGCTGTAATATTTTCCGTACTCGTTAATATTTACCATGCGTTCGTAAGTGCGATACAAAGCGGTGTAAAAAGACCTTTTATGCTGCAACGAACCGCCAGTCAGTTGAATTTGACCTAACGTTTTTTCCCAAACATTTTGAGCTTTCAATTTAACCGCATCAAACGACCAAGTAGGGATTTCTTTTTGTAAGTTAGCTTTAGCTTGCGCAATGCTGATGTAAGAAATGCCATAACGTACACTTAGCACAGCTGATGAACCTTTCACCTCCAGTTTTTTACTATCACCAGTGGTTGTTTTAGTAGCAGTCATATCTTCGCTCAACTCGGCATATACAAAAGCTTGCATATCTTTAAATTGCTCCGTTCCCGTAATAATTCGTTTACCATCTACCGTTAATTCGCCTTTGTTAATGATGCCAAACTGTAGGTTTATCGGTTTTTTTTCTGACGATGTAAAACGATAGTAACCGCTTCGCTCTGATGGCGAAAACTCTACTTTTACCTGCGCATCTTCTAATAAAACCGTGTAGTAATGCGGTGCAGTTTTTTCTAAATCATAACTCGATTTCGCTTTTGGTGCTTCGCCACTTTTATAGGGCATCACCGAAAATATGTTCCCAATTCTGTGCGAATACATATTCAATGGGAAATACGCAATCTGGTCATCCAGTTGGTCTTTCTTTACCGGAAATACCCTAATCATACTGTTCGGTAAATGCATGGTTGGCCGAGTTGGTTCCAACAAATGTCCTACACCGCCAATAGTTGGGTCTACATATTTCAGTACAGCTTCCTTTTGCTGCGCCATTACAGCACCAGTCAGAAAACAAGCAGTAAATACAATCGCTATTTTAACGCTCTTCATCTTCATCTATTTCTTAAAAAATGTAATGCCCTGCCAAGTATCGGTGCGGAAAGGTGCTGCCGGTAAGCCTGCCCCATTTACCAAATTACAAACTGGATTATTCGCCCAAGCGTAACGTACAGCCACTGGTTTTTCTACGTCTTTTGCAGAAACCACAATTGTATTTCCTTTAATTTCGGCTTTTGCCCAACGAAACTGTTTGTCTTCGCCAGCAATGGCAAAACCTGTTAATTCGCCTTCTTTAGCTTTTAATCCAGTAGCATCTGGTTTAAAAGTCAACTCAATTTTATCGCCTTTAACTGCAAAGCTTTGATAAACTGGCCCTTCATAAACTACTTTTTGATTGTACACTTTTGCCTGTGCTACTAATGCCAAACGAATACCCACATCTTGTTTATTTTTAGGGTGGATATCTCCTGCCTCACCAATATCAATTGCTACAGCCATTCCTGTATTTGGTAAGCTTAAGGCTGCCGCTTGCGATTCGCGAAGTTCTGCCCAAGTAGATTCTACAGGTTGCGGATTTACCGCCATGAAATTGGCCAACTGCACAAAAAGGAAAGGCAATTTTGGTCTATTGAATTTCTCACGCCAGTTGTTAATCATTAACGGAAATAATTCTCTGTATTGGTAAGCTCTCGAGTTATTGCTTTCGCCTTGGTACCAAATCACGCCTTTTATCGCCACTGGCAAAAAAGGATTAATCATACCGTTGTACAATAAAGTTGGCTTGTTCGGGTTGGTTAACTTTGTTTCCAATGGCAAAGCCTGTATTTTTTTTACGGTGTCGGTAAATACATCCACTTTTGAAATCGCTTCGGCGCTAGTCCAAGACTCTATTACGGTACCGCCCCAAGTAGCATCTATTAAACCGATGGCAACTGGCGACGTTTCTTGTAATTTTCGTGCAAAAAAGTAAGCTGCAGATGAAAAATTGGCTATGGTTGAAGGTGATACCTCTTGCCAGCCCATGGTGTTCGATTTAAAATCTGTTTGTGGTGTGCTGGTGATGGTTTTCTTCACTTTCAAAATCCTAATCATAGGATGTTTGGCGTTGGCAATTTCCTGCTCGTAATTCTTGATTTTACCCCAAGCTGCCAAAGGCATTTCCATGTTAGATTGGCCAGAACATAACCAAACTTCACCAATCATAATGTTGGTTAACGTTAGTTTTTCGCCATCATCTAAAGTAATGGTAAATGGTCCGCCCGCACTTGGCGTTTTAATTTTAACCTTCCAATTACCTTCTGCATCAATGCTTCCAGTTATTTTTTGGTTATTCCAAGATGGAATAATCGTAATGGTTTTGTTTGGTGCGCCCTTTCCCCAAAACGTAGTGATGTCTTTTTGTTGCAACACCATATTGTCGGTAATTACATCGGGCAATACAATAAAAGCCTTTGCACTTAAGCTAAAAAGAAAGGAAATTGAAAATATAAATAGGTATTTAAATTGCGTTTTCATGTTTGTGATTAATAGGTTGCGGACATGATATAAGTTAATTTACCACCAGCCATAATTTGGTCATGGGTAATGTAGTTGTTAGTCAATTTCACGTTATTCAATAGAATTGATTTCACGTATTTATTCTTTTCCGATAGGTTTTTAGCCTCGATAGTTAAGGTTTTATTGCCAACTTTAATACTTGCGTTAGTGTATGCTGGCGTACCAAAAACATACTTTCCATCTGCCGGATTTACAGGATAAAAACCCAGCGAACTGAAAATATACCAAGCACTCATCTGTCCACAATCGTCGTTACCACTTAAGCCATCTGGCTTGTTGATGTACTGTTCTTTTAAGATTTTTGGGATAAGTTGTTGCGTTTTCCAAGGTGCGCCAGCCAAAGTGTATAAGTAAGTAATGTGATGACTTGGTTCGTTGCCATGCGCATATTGCCCAATTAAACCAGTAACATCTACCAAAGCACCATCGCCATAAACCTTAGGCTCTAAGCTAAAAAGCGAATCGAGTTTGCTGATGAATTTCTTGTTACCGCCCATTAAATTGATTAAACCAGGAACGTCTTGCAAAACGTGGAAGGAATACTGCCAAGCATTTCCCTCGGTGTAATCGCCACCAGAAGTACTGGCGTGAGATACTTTCAAAGGGTCAAATGGACTAACCCAATTGCCATCTGAAGTTTTACCACGCATCAACTGTGTTGAAGGATCGAACAGGTTTTTATAGAAACCAGAACGTTTCATGAAAAAGGCATAATCCTCTTTTTTACCTAATTTTTGCGCCATTTGTGCGGCACACCAATCATCGAAACCTGCTTCTAAAGTACGAGAAACCGACTCTACTTTCGTTAAATCTGATGGATAATAACCGTACTGGTCGTACTGTTTCCAATCGTGTTTATAGTTGCCATTGTTGGTTAAGGTATATTTAATAGCTTGATAGGCTTCTTCTGCATCAAAACCTTTCAATCCTTTAAAATACGCATCAACAATTACCGGAATAGAGTGGTTACCAATCATGCAGTAATTCTCTTTTCCAGCTAAAGTCCATACAGGTAAAGTATTGGCTGCTTTAAAATGCTGTACCATCGAACCCACAATTTCTCCATCTTGTTTTGGGTAAAGAATAGTATAAAGCGGATGTGCCGCCCTAAAAGTATCCCATAAAGAAAGCGTAGAATAATAAGCCTTAGTGGGCGATTGATACACTTTATCATCTGCACCGCGATATTTGCCATCGGTATCGGCAATGTTATTTGGTTGAATTAACAAATGGTACAAACTGGTGTAGAAATTCTCTTTCTGTGCTAAGCTTCCGGTAATGGTTGCTGTAGCTAATAACTTATCCCATTGGGCAACCGAATTAGCTCTTACTTGAGCGAAAGAAAGGTTTTCTGCTTCTTTCATGTTCAACTGCGCACCTGCTACACTGGTGGTAGATAAAGCTACTTTTGCACCAATTTTTGCGCCTGCAGTTACGTCAAAATCAAGGATTACTTTACGTTTTTTATCGCCATCAATGAAACGATGTGCTGTGAAATTCTTATCGAATGAAATGGTGAAAAATGTACGGCGAGTAACCCATTTTTTCGATTGGATAAAGCCAGTTAGTTTGTTGTTGCCAACCACCGTAACTTGCCCTTCTAAAATATAACCTGCTAATTCTCTCGGCGAATTTACCAATCCGTTTTGCGCATCAATTAAAATAGAAGCTTTACCACCTTTGTTGAAAGTATATTGGTGTACACCTACCCTAGCTGTGGTAGTTAATTCAGCTTTAATGTTATTGTCTTTTAGTACCACGGTGTAATAACCTGGGCTGGCTTTCTCTGTGTTTTTGTTAAAGCCACTTTTATAAACCTGCTTTTCGCCCTGAAAAGGAAAGAACAATACGTCGCCTAAATCGCTTACACCTGTACCACTTAAATGCGTGTGTGCAAAACCTAAAATGGTACTGTCTTTATATTGGTAACCCGAAGTGTAATCCCATTTAAAATTTCCAGTTTCGGGACTTAACTGCACTAAACCAAAAGGCACGGTTGCGCCGGGATATGTATGTCCAAAACCACTAGTTCCAATAAATGGGTTCACATATTTTGAGTTTCCACCCTGTGCAAATACACCTAGATGAAAGCTGGTGAGTACGGCAAATACGAAAAGTTTAAAAGCTATTTTCATGTTCTAGAATCTTAAATATTTGGATAGGTTTTGTTAAAAATATATTGAAGCACTTCTCTTCTGGTATTATTTGCTGTGAAAGAAAGCTTTTGTCCGACTAGCTTTTCCCATTTTTTTAGCGTTTCCGCTGATATTTTATCGTTTAAATTGGCCTTAAAAGATGGCAAATAACCTTTTAAACCTAGCAGCTGTACCATTTTAAAATCTGGGTCATTCAACTTCACATCTTCTACATAAATGAGCGTTGCTTTTTGGTCAATCAGGATGTTTTGAATAGCCACCGCAGGAATATCCTTTGCTAAAGTTTTCTGATCTAACATCAGTGATGCCGTAACTCCAGCAGCCTGTCCAATAGCCATCCAACAAGGTTCCATCCTTAAAGTAGAGAAACCGATGTGTGTACCAGAAACTGGAACTGGGCATAAAACATTAGTTATTTTCTGCGGAATAATAACTTCTAGTGGCACCGTATAAGGTTTGGTTTTATAGCTCAAGAAACCTTCTAACACTGGCTTCCCATCTTCTCTTTTACGAGTGGCATGAGAGTCTAAAGAGTAATGCCCAGCCGTGATACTTTTAGCGTAAACTGGCGGTCTCTCCGAACCATTTACAGGAAGCGCATCGTTAGCGGTGAAGGTATGAAGCCCCACAATTCTTCTGCCCTCACGTACATAAACTTGTCTTGGGAAGTTCTGGTTATCCTGATATTCATCTTTCGCTAAGCCCCATTGTTGCACTTTGGTTCTAAATTCTTGAGGCAAAGCTTCGTCATGAGCGGCGAAATATAGCAAGCCTAAAGTGTAAGAACGCAACCTTTCTGCGTACTGGTCTCTCCAAGCCCAACTGGCTTTTGGCCAATAATAGTTTTCTTCGGGCAAGTCTGTAGAAATTAAAGCAGCATGTTGGTTGTTGGCATCTACTTTTCCGTTCGGAATGCCTACACTATTCACCACCATATCAATACCACTTTTCAATGGACCAATGGCTTGCTGGCGACCTAGTTTAACGTCGTCAACTAAAGAAAGATATTCGTTTCTATTGTAATTTACTGGCTTCACAAAATCTACTTTTTGAGCCACATTTTTAGTAAGATTTACGCGATAATTATAAGCTTGAATGGCAGTATCGGCTTTATGCGTAGTTAAAGAATCTACTTCTGGACCATCCCAAAATTTGTAAACCACGCCTGCGCCAATTTCATTGTATTCTTTTCTGCCCTCTCTGCCTACACGAAACGGAATTCCTGCGGCTGCAGCTAAATCACCTTCGTAAGTACCATCTATAAATACACTGCCGCTATATTGCTCTAATTTCTTCGTTTCTCGATTGGTAATTGTTATCGATTTTACTGCATTATTTTGTAGAACGATATTTTTAGGCAAAGCATCAAACTGACGCATTTTTAGCACCGTAACTTTTGGCTGTTCGGCCAACATGGCTAAAAATACTTTCTCCGCTACCGAAGGCTCGAAATGGTAGCCATCTCTACTGTCTTTCACCTGCTGTGATTGTGCACCATACTGATTAACGTAATGCGCTTTAATACGCTGTACAAATTCTAGGAACAATCCTGTAGTTGCGCCTCTGGTATCGATATCTGTAGCGCCCAAACCATTGGCAGGCAAACCTCCAATATGATTGGTACGTTCTAACAGCAACACGCTTTTACCCAATTTTGCGGCACTAATTGCTGCCATAATTCCACCTGGATTGGCACCAACAACTACTACGTCATATTGTTTCTTCTGCGCAAATGCGATGAAAAATGCGAGGCTTAAACAAGAAAGGAGAATTATTCTCTTCATTATTTTACAGTTACGTTAGTCACGAAATCGTTTTGTTTGATGATATCTTTGGTCAACTTCGTACCATTCAAGGTGATGTTTTTAAAATCAACTTTGTTCACTTTATTTTCTGCGCCGTAGCCTAATAATTCTACAGTTACAGGACTTCCAGCAACGCTGATATTTTTAAACGAGATGTTATCGATATGACCACGTTCTGCATCTGTAGACCAAACTGCCTTGTTAATCCACAGGGAAATGAACTTTTTAGACTCTTCAATTCTTAGGTTTTCGAAGCGGATATTACTTACTTTTCCAGCATCGCAATGGTACACACGTAGTGACCATTCCCTACCCAAATCGTGAATAACATCGCAATCTGTAAATAGAATATCTTTGATATCGCCATTAATTTCTGCGCCAATACTTAAAGCATGAGCTACTTCGTTCCACAATACGCATTTACGAACGGTAATTCTTTCGGTAACGCCTTTATTTTTTAACGATTTAATCACCACTAAATCATCCAATGTTCTGATGAAACACTTTTCTACCAAAATATCGGTACTGTTGCAAATATCAACGCCATCAGAGTTGGCACGATAGCCGATTAGCTTAATATTGTTGATGTGTACATTGTGAGACATACGCACTGGCAAAGTCCATAAACTAGCATCACGAAGGATAATTCCTTCGATACTGATATCGCTACCCTGCACCATAATCATGTTACGAGCATGGGTTGGACAAGCAGAACCGTCGATAATACCGCGGCCTCTTACTTTAATGTTTTTACCTACCAAGCTGATAGATGGTGGATAAGGTTTATTGTGTAAACCACTGGTTGGTACGTTGGTAGTTTGTTCTTTGTCGCCAATTACAGTTCTTAAAATTGCACCGCCAGCTAAATAAAGTGTTTGGTTGTCTTTTACAATTAAACGGCTAATTTCATGTACACCAGGACCGTAAAAAATCACATTCGGGTCGTTCGCCGAAGGCTTGTCTTTTTCTATTTCGTTCGCAAAAATGTGCAGCGATTTAATGATTTCTCCATTAATTTCTACCGTTACTTGCTGCCCAGTTTTAATTGGAAACGTAATGACACCATCTTTTACCTCATGCTTAATTTGATACGAACTTGGTAAAATCTTCACTTCTTTAATTTGAACTGGTGCTTTAACACTCACTTGTGCCGTGCCATTAAGGTCGAAATAAGCAAAAGCAGCTTCATCGAAGAACTTTGCTGAATTCACTTTATCGTCCATCGCTTTATAGCGTAACTTTTTATCTAAAGGCGCTACTTTGGCAATGTAAACAGGTACATTTTCGCGGTTAACCGAAACGGTATAGGCTTCGCTAATTTTTTCTCCTGCTGGTGCGGGATAAATGATTACATCCGACTTTTTAGTCAGTGCCATCCCGATAAACGCCAACAAGGCAACTACTGTGGTAATGAGGAAATTCTGTTTCATTTTATGTGCTTATATTTTATTAAATCTGAGACCATCTGCGACTACAATGCCACCGTCGCCTTTGTTAGAAATGGTTACTTTCGGTTGTTTCTGCTTCGAGAACTTAAATTCTCCCAACGAATGCCACGGATTAGCGGCAGTGTTCTTCTTGCTCATGTCTACCCAAACTTCCTTCTCACCTTCATCATCGGTAATTACAATTCTGGCCTTTTTACTTCTGTTGGTATCTGCCGAGTACATTAATTGCACTTCGTAATTTCCATCTTCAGGTAATTTAGGTTGATAAACTGCCGATGCCGTTTCCTTTGGTGTTTGTGCGACAAACTGGTAATTGTACATTAAAAATGGCGCACTGCTGATAGAATGTAGCCAAGTTCCTTTTACCACGGCATCCGTATCGTCCATCACGTAACCTTGGGTACTTTCTTTAGTGATGAAAAAACCTGGTTTAGTTTGGTGACTTAGTATCTGCTTTTGTGCTAATAACTTTTCCCTTAACTGAGGAATATCGATTTGCTGCACTGCTTTTTTAGTATTGACGGCCATTGCTGCTGCCACACCTGCTGCCTGTCCGGTGATCATAAATACAGGTTCCATACGTAACGAGCCATAAATAGTGTGCGAAGCTGACATACAAATCGTAACGAAAAGGTTTTCGCAGTCGCTGATTTTTGGCACTAAAGCATTGTAAGAAATTTCGTAAGGTCTAAACGGTGCGTGTTCCATTTCACCTTCCTGCATTGCCCTGCCGTCTGGAGTTATAATTTGCTGTACCGTGTGGCAATCCATAAAATATGAACCCATGCCAATACCATCTGTTTTATTGATGTTGCTCCATGCATCTTGTTGTACCATCACGTAGTTGCCCAACATTCTTCTGCCCTCTCTTACATACAACAGATATGGCCAATTACCATTGTCGGCAAACTCGTCTTTCGAGTAACCATAACGACTCGCATCTTTACGCAAAGCTTCTGGCACGTTCTCATCGTTAGCTAAGAAATACAAATAACCTTGTTCGTATTCTTTGTGGTAATTAGCAATGTAATCTCTTTCTTTATACGAACCGTCTGGATAATTCCAAGATGCATTAATAACATCTAAGTGGTTGATATCCGTTTTGTTGTTTGGCATCGGATAAACAGTAACCACTTTATCGAACTGTGTTAGTTTCGATTTGTAAATTCTAACTAAATTGTCGTGGTAACGCTTAGGATGATAATTTTTAGGCTTCGTAAAAGGAACCTGATTATTTTTATCGGTACTTAAACTTAAACGATAAGTATAAGCTTGCACTTTATTGTCGGCACTTCCTTTTTCAGCTTTGTTCGCAAAAATATAGTCTAACGGAAAAGTAGCGCTCAGCTCTTTAATTTCTTCTAACCTCGCATTACTTAGCACACCACTTTGGCTATACTTCTGAATTCCGGCAGAAGACTCTCCGTATTTTTTGTTGCTTTCTCTACCAACCGTATAAGGAATTTTTGTACCTGCCATCAAATCGCCTTCATAGGTAGCATCTATGAAAACTTTTGCAGTGTAGGTTTTACCATTTTCTAAGCTTACTTTTTCAATTTTATTGTTCTTTTTTACCACTCCATTTTTTTCGCGTAGGCGTGATTGATAAAATACAGTTACACCAGCTTCTTTCGTCATTTCTAGAAAAACCTTTTCTGCGGCAGAACTTTCCATTTCGGTGCAAAAGCGTTTCATTCCGTAATGCACACCCACTCTTTTTAAAAATTCCATGGCATAACCGCCCACAGTTTCGTGGTTGCCAATATCTACGTGACCTAAACCGCTGGTGGTTAATCCGCCTAAGTGTTTGTTGGGTTCTAGAATGACTACACTTAATCCTTCTTTTGCAGCAGCATAGGCAGCAATTACACCAGATGAAGTGCCACCATAGACCACAACATCATACTCATTTTCCTTTGGTTTACTCAAAAAGGAGGCATACAGCACTATTAAAAACAGGGATAGGGCAGCTAAAATTTTCATTACGAATGGGTCTTTTTTGAATGGGCTATCAGCGAGGTGATAGCCCTAATTATTTTATTTTTTTTATGTTATTGGATAACTTTAAATGATACGATATAAAATCCTTTGGTATTATTGGTAGGATCTACGGTAAACGATTCGATCTTCATCATGCCGATTTTAGACGGTGCAGTTGACGAAGCTGAAGTTTGAAAGAAAATAGATTCACCAGCTACCAAACCTGCAAAATCTGTGGCTACAGATGCAGTGTTTAGATAATTCTGTATGGCAGGCGTTTTTAAATCTGTAGACGTTACATCATCGAAATTAAAACTATATGAGCCAGGAACGTACTTTTTGATTTTAGTATTGTTTCTTCCAGTCCAAGTTTCTAACAAAGGGACATTGTTAGCAGGATCACTAGACCATGCTTCTCCAGGTCTGTTGGTAATTGGCGTATATATTCTTACCGCACCACCAAAGAAATAGAAATATAAATCAATGTTTGTTTTATTTGCATAAAACTGACTTAGGTTATAAGTTTTCAAATCTTTTACAGAAAAAAAGTTATAAATACCAGGATAAGCTGGGTCTGCATCTTTCGAATAAAACTGTGAACCGATACGTTGGCTGGCACTGTAATTTAAATCGATGATGGTTTTAATATCAACCTGTGTTGAACGACCTAACTGATCAAAAGCGACAATTCTGATTCCGTTATTTGTGGCAGCAAAAGCTGGCAATTCTGCAGAAAAATCAACATTCTTTTCAGCATTATAAGTTTTTGAAACTGGAGCTGGTATTTCGGTAACTACACTTTTCTCTACTTTGTAAACTCTAATGGAATTGATACCAGTAGCCGATGTTACATTAAAAGTTAAGGTTCTGCTGGTACCGCTGTTGGCAATAATTGGATTTAAAGTAGTAGTGCCGGTAGCAGTTATCACTGGTGCAGGTACAGCAATATACCTAATAGGTAAAGTTTCGATTTTTATCTTTCCGTACTCGTCTGTTGCAGAAACTTGTAAAGCATTATCGCCGTCTTTATATAAAATCTCCTGATCGAAATCATAAGTAATACCTTGTGCAAATGCAGGACTTAGCGGCACACTGATGATTCCAGCTTTGCCGTATAAGTTCACTTCAACTTTAGTTAATTTAGAGGCTCCTTTTACCGAAAACTTAGTTCTGGGAATTACAATTGTACCAGTATTTTCATCAATTACAATTTCAGGTTTTTCAAATGTGATTTCTGGCGGAGCCATGTATTTAATCACCGAAATTGGGATTAATTTTTCTACAGTTCTGTCAGCCCTATCGGTAGCAATGATTTTGAAAAAGCTCATGTTCTCATCCCACAGAGGCAACTCTTTTACTGAATATTGGTTTACATCATAAAATGAAGTCACCTCCTTAAAATCGCTTTCTACGTTTTGTCTAACAATTTTCATTTTCACAGACTTTAAGCCTGCTTCAGAAAAAATCACACAAACCAAAGGGATGTTGTCTGCCTTATTTAAATCCGGCTTAATCTCATCCAAAATCAAGCTAATTTCTGGCGCTTTAGTGCTAGAGTAATCAACCTCATTTTTTTTCTTACAGCTATTCATCACCAAAATGGCAATAACAAAGCAGCTGATTATTTTAAATATTTTCATGATCAATAATTAAGCTTTCGATTAAAATGCTGGTGTATAATTGGCGTCTCTTCTATAAAAAGCAAAACCTGGAAAAACGTGAATGGCACCATTGGTTGGTAAAATATTCGAGGTTACCGAACTAATAGAAGCGCTTAAAAAATTACTCGGTCTTAGGTTAATTAAGATATTTCCGTTGGTAATTGGTGAGCCCACTGAGTTTGCAGATGACTTGTTCACTTTGATGGTTAGCAAACCGTCTTCTCCTGCTAATAGCGTTTTCACGTAAATTGGTTCTACTGGCAATTTCTTATCATAAGCATGATATTCGCCCACAATGATGTGATATTGTAGCAGTTTTTTAACTTTCTGTACGTCTATTTGTGTAATGCTACTGAAACCATATTTGGTCAAAAAGGCTGTCATACCTGTGTTATTGATGAACAAATAAGTGTATTTAGCATTTGTTTGCTCGTACTCGGCACTCATGCCAGCATAATTTACAGCGGCAATCATTGTAGAAAATACGTCTGGTCTGCTGTTCATATAAGCCCAAGCCGTCATGTTCACATGCGGATCTAGTGCCTCACCTTCATAATCATAGCTCTTTTGCAAAGCTAGTTTTTTACAACCGCTGCTGCTCAACAAGAAAAACATGCTGATGAATAGGAAGCCTGATAATTTTAGATTTATCTTTTTCATTGCGTTGCGATTAATAATCTAAGTTTTGTTTTATTGCAGGATTTTGGTTGATTAAACTCTGGTGGATCGGGAAAAGCGTTTGGTTAATGTTATCCATTCCGTTGATTGGTTTCATTACGGTTACCGCTCTTTTGTTCCTTACCAAATCGAACCAACGTTTACCTTCCCCTACTTGCTCAATTTGTTTTTGATCCAAGATGTAATCTACTACTTGATCTCTCGAAGAGAAACTAGCCAAAGTACGTGTGCTTGACGCTACTCCTGCCCTAGCTCTCACTGTGGTAGATAGAATGTTAAGTGCATCTTGCCACTTATCCAAGTAAGCTTTTGCTTCTGCCTGCATTAATAAAATATCCGTAAAACGATAAACTGGATACGCCATTTGGCAATTGATAAAAGTTTGGTAAGCTAATGCTGTACCGTTGGCGATGTATTTATGCACTTGGTAAGTTGTTGTACCACCACCAGATGCCGCTAAATAGTTATCAAAACGGTTATCGCTTGGTGTAGCTGCTTTTGCTGCATTATAAATAGCTTGTAATTTTGGCGATAAAACCACCGTAGAACCTTGTCCAGTGCCGCTACCCAACAACAACCAAGTTAAACTGTAGTTATTTAAGCCAGCTTCGGCTACGTTCTGGTGAATCACAAAAATCAATTCGTTAGCCCCTGGACCATATTCATCTCTCGTTGGATCATTATCTGACGGCTTGTTGTTCAGGTCGTCTACAAAAGTCTTCTTCATTGTTGCCATAACTGGCTCAAAATTGGTATAAGTAACGTTTGATCTCAATTTATCAATGGTCTTGTCGGCATTATCGTAATCTTCTAACCACATGTAAACATCCGCCATGATGGCGTAAATGGCATTTCTAGAAATTCTCTTTCTTTCTACATTACCTGGATTAATGTTGAGTTCGGCAGTTTTTAAATCTTCCAAAATCACATTTCTAAGTACTTGCGTTTTTGCTGTTCTAGGTCTAAATTCGCCTTTATCTAAGTTGTCTATCGGTTCCAAATAAACAGGAACATCGCCCCAAACACGTATCGCATAGAAATAACATAAAGCTCTCATGGCATAAGCCTGTGCTAAATAGTCGTTTTTTAGTACCGCATCGGTAATGTTCGCGTTTGGTATATTTTTAATGGCGAAGTTGGCATTGCTGATCACCTTGTACAAACTTGCCCAGTTAGAACTTTGCATATCTGTAGTCAGCTGATTAAGAATCAGTCTTCCATTTTCAGTTGGTTGCTCATTAAACAACACAAAATTATCTGAGCGCATTTCGCCCCAAGCGAAATAATTGCTGTTGAGTGCTGTTCTAAAAGAGGAGTAAATCTCGGCAATGCCTGCGTTTACATCTCTTTGGTTTTGCCACATATTTTCGGCAGGAATTTCACTAATCGGTTTAGGATCTAAAAACTTCTTGCATGACATTAAGCTGGTACCCAACACCATTGTCATTAATATGCCAGTATATATTGTATTTTTCACGTTTTTCATTTAATGTCTCCTTCTAATTAAAAGTTAACGTTTAAGCCCATTCCAAACTCTCGCTTACGCGGATACCTGTTTACATCCATACCTAAAGCTAAAGCACTGTAAGCAGAAAACTCTGGATCGTAACCCGAATAACCTGTAAATGTGAAGGCGTTATTTACATAAGAGTACACGCTTACTCCACGCAATTTTACTTTGCTAACCCATTTTGCCGGCAATGCATAGGTTAACCTGATGGTACGGATTTTAACGTAAGAGGCATCTTCTAGATACATCGAATTAACCGCTCTGGCATTTTGGAAACGATCTGAATATGGGCGAGCGTAAGTCACCTCATCGCCTTGTTTTACCCAAAAATTATTTAGGAAATCTACTGGAGGAACGGTTGAAAGACCATTCATACTGCCTTGCACCAAATTGTATTTGGCAAAATTGTAAATATCACCACCGATAGAAAAGTAAGCAGATACAAACAGACTTAAACTCTTGTAACGTAAGTTAGTATTGAAACCACCAATAAAATCTGGTTGCGCATTGCCAATTACAGTTCTGTCTTTATCGGTAATTACGCCGTTAACATCTTCTGGACTTTCTTGCCAATTTACATCACCACCTCTAAATGGTGTGCCGTCTGCTAGTTTTTTTTGATTTACAGTACCAGTATACACGGCATTGCCTAACAAATAATTTTGTAAGATGTATTTTCCATTGCCATCTTTAATCATTTGTCCACTAGCATCCGTTTGGAATACAGGAGTTAACTGTTCCCAATTATTAGTAAAAGCGTTAGATTGATCGTAAGCGAAAATACCATTAGAAGTATAGCCATAGAAATCTCCCAATGGTTTACCTTGCGAAATCCACCAAGTATCATTAAAAATGTAAGGGATACCACCGGCAATTTCGGTTACTTTATTCTTATTGAAAGTGATGTTGGCACCAATGTTCCAAGTCACAAATTTCTTTTTGATCACATCGCCAGATAAAGAGAATTCTAAGCCTTTGTTTACAATAGAACCGATATTTTTACGTACGGTGTTAAAACCCCATTCTTTAGGGATTTCGTAAGCTGCCAATAAGTTTGAAGTAGCTTTATTATAGTAATCTGCTGTAAAAACAATACGATTGTTGTTGAAGTTCAAATCTAACCCTACGTTGGTTTGTGCTGTTTCTTCCCAACCTAAATCGTTTACGCCAATTCTGGCCGCAGTAACACCTGCAACACCGTCATAAATACCTCCAATACCGTAGGTTAAAATAGATTCGTAATCGCCGATACTTTCATTTCCGGTAACACCGTAACTCAATCTAAATTTGGCATCTGTAATTTTCAGTTTTTTGGTCCATTTCATGAACGGTTCATCAGAGAAACGCCATGCCGCAGAAGCCGATGGAAAATAACCAATCTTCTTATCCTTCGCAAAGCGAGATGAACCGTCAGCCCTTACGTTTGCGGTAAACAAATACCTCGATTTATAATTGTAAGTAAAACGAGTGAAAAGCGAAGCTAAAGTATGTGCGGTTTCCGTTGTTCCGGTTCTGGTTAAATCGAAATTTGCAGCAAAGGCGTTTTGGGTATAAACGGCATCAGTAGCAGAGTTTCTACCGCTGTAACTGTCAATCTCAGTTCTCCAGCTTTGCATACTGAAACCTAATAATCCAGTAAAATTATGTGTATTGTTGATCGATTTGGTATAATTAAAATAGTTTTCGTTTAACCAATTGTAGTTTAAAGTACTGGTATGCGAACCGAAATTGTTCAGGTAACCGTCGCTCAATAAAGTTGGTCTCATGAAATTATAACGATATAAGCTTAACGTACCACTCACGTTGGTAGTAAACTTTAAATCTTTATTGAATTTATATTCTGCAAATTGAAAAAACGAAGCGTTGTAAATATTAGTAAAGTTGGTTTGCACATCTAGTGCGATAGGGTTTGCGCCCCAAAGTGTCCCGATAATGGTACCATCTGGATAGTACAGTGCCAAATTTGGTTTTCTAGATAATAAACTATTTAAAAAACCACCTTCATCAACACCCATTTTCTTACCATAACTTAAAGTAAGTCTGCTACCCAAAGTAAGTTTGCTTGTGGCAATATAATCTGCGTTTAAGCGGGTAGAAATTCTATTGAAAGAAGTGTTCGAGATGATACCTTCTTCGTTTAAGTAACCTGCGCCAATAAAATATTTCAATTTATCAGAACCGCCACCAAAACTCATGTCTATTTGATCTTTTTGCGCTGTACTAAATACCAATGCTTGATAATCGTTATCCGCATTTAGCAAAAAGTTAAGTGAATCTGCTATTTGAGCAGCCATTACGTTCTTAACTGCGGTTGGTACCAAGGTAGCGCCCTCGCCATTAATGTATTCGGTAAGTCCTTTTTGCATGCTGCGATATTGCCTCGAATTCATTTGCGGCATGGTATGCGTAAGATTGTTCAAAGAATGCAAGTATCTCAATTCTATTACCGGAGCTTTTGGAGATCCCTTTTTTGTAGTGATGATGATTACGCCATTTGCAGATCTAGAACCGTAAATAGCAGCAGAAGCAGCATCCTTCAACACTTCCATCGATTCGATATCGTAAGGATTTAGCGCATCTACGTTGGTAGTTGGTACACCATCTACTACCCATAATGGCCCCACGCCATCATTGTTCATCGTAGAAATACCCCTAATTACTACAGAAGCACTTTCTCCCGGTTGTCCAGAACCAGTGGTTACTTGTACACCAGCTGCCTGACCTTGTAAAGCTTCGTAAACATTGGTCGGTGCTTTTTTCTCAATATCTTCTGCGCTGATAGAAACAATGGCTCCCGTTACATCGCGTTTCTTTTGCGAACCATAGCCCACAATTACCACATCTTTAAGTTCATTGGCTACACTTATTAATGTTACGCTGATTTGTTTTAAGGTACCTACTACACGATCAGCATTTTGATAACCTAAATAACTAAAAGTAAGAATATCATTGGCACCAGTGATACCAATTTTGTAAACACCATTAGCATCGGCTACTACAGTAAGATTTGCATTCTTATTTTTAACCGTAGCACCTGGAATAGCAGCGCCATCGCCAGAAACGACACCGGTAACTGTACCTATAATTTTAGGTGTTTTAGTGGGTGTAACTTGCGCAAAAAGCGTGGAGTAAGAAAACAAGGTTAAGTAAATCAGCAGTGCTGCTGTTTTCTTTCCTACATCCTGAAATAGGAGTGAGTAAGTTTTGTTCATATTTAGGTTATCTGGTTATGTGTTCCGCAATACCAACATGAGTCTGATATTACAGAGAACAATTTTACACAAGTGAAAAAAATAAGCGGTTTAAATTCGTACCAACGTTTACGAAAATCCTATCAACACATTGAAAATCCTCTATTTTTTCGAAAATTTACAAGATCTTACAAAGAAAGCTAACAAAATGCACTTAGCACTTAAATCTCTAATCGAAATATTTGCCTGATCATTTTTGTGATTGTATCTTGTAAAACGAATCTAACCAAAATCAACCTTATAAAATATTTTCCCGATGCCGAGCAAGAAGATCTTAGTTATTGCACTTCTTTTATTTTGGGCTAAAAGCTACGCACAGAATTTTCAAAACCTATTAGTAGAACAAGGTCTAAGCAACAGTACCACCTTTGCCATAGCACAAGACCATAAAGGATTAATGTGGTTTTCTACCAAAGAAGGGATTGACCGCTATGATGGCTCTGGTTACAAGCATTACAACCTCTACCCTGCCGATGAACTGACCAGATACGGTCTTCGCAGAAACAAATTCCATATTGATCACAAGCAGCGAATTTGGGTTAACAATTTCTCTGATGTTTTTGTGTACCAACACGATTTAGATCGTTTCGATTTTGTATATAACGTAGCTAAAAATAACACCATCAGAGACCTCTTTGTAAAAGACGATCAACAAAATATACTGTTAGCTACCGACCAAGGCCTGATCAAGTATAATTATCAGACTAAAAAAGCTAGTACCTTCGCTAACATCAATCAGCCCATCATTGGCTTTTATAGGTACAACAATGAGTTTCTGTTAATCGCACTGAAGAACGATATCCTATTCTTTAACCTGAAAGCAGAAAAAATAAGTGCTACCCAGTTAAGCGCCAACCTCAGAAAAGAAATCAGTAAGTTAAGTATCTCAAGCATTTGTGTAGATGCATCAAAAAATATTTTTGTGGGTTCCACAGGTCAAATTTCTACTTTTAAAATCACAGATCAATCGTTAAAAACTAACACAGCTTTAAATAATTCTATTAGTAAGGTTGAGGTAACTAAGATATTGCCAGACCAGCAGCAGTTTATCTATTTCGGTACCGAAGGAAAGGGCGTATATAAAATTGATGCCAATTTGAACATTATAAAAGCCTACCTCACCGATCAGAATAATTTAGCCAGTTTACCAGAAAATGAGGCTATAGACGTATTTATCGATAAAGAAAATCGTGTTTGGATGGCTGGACATGAAATCTCCTACCTTAACACCAAGCAACTAAAGTTTAATTACTACACCCATCAGCTTAACAATCCAAATAGCTTAGTCCATAACTCCATCCGCTCTGTGGTAGAAGATCAAAACGGGAAATTATGGGTAGGCACCAATTTTGGCATTAGCATCTTGAAATCTGATAGAAAAAACTGGGATTACCTTAATACGCACAACCAGCAGCGCAGTATGAGTAGTAATAAAATAACCGCATTAGCTAAAGGGAATGGCCAAGATGTAATTGCGGGAACCTATCAAAGTGGTATTTATGAAATTGGTACAGGTTATCAAATCAAACATCTTAGTAAAGAAACCAACTTCTCTCCAAAAAACAACGTCAATAAGATACTGGTCAATGGTAACGATATTTGGTATGGCGGTGCGGGCGGCTACCTAAAACGTATAAATTTGAGCAATGGGGCTGTTAAAACATTTGACATTTCTAACGTGCTTTCTATTGCTAAAAACCAATATGGTCAGATCATCACTGGTGGACATAACGGCGTTCACATCATTAATAGCGATGATCGTATCACAATTTTCAATGCTAGCACTTACAAAATTGGTTCTATATTTTGTGTGATGGCCGACACTAAAAACCAGATTTGGTTAGGTTCCGAAGGTCAGGGTTTGATAAAATTTGATGTAGACCAAAAAACATTTAAAAAATACTCCACCGCAGACGGTTTACCTTCAAACTTAATTTATGGCATTTTAGAAGACAAAAATGACAATTTGTGGCTGAGTACCACAAAAGGGCTTTCTTGTTTCAATATTAAAAAACAAACCTTTAGAAATTATAGCATAGCTGATGGCCTACCGATTAAGGAATTTGCCTATGGCGCTTATACCAAAACGGCAAAAGGAGAAATGGTATTTGGCGGAAACCATGGCTTGGTGATTTTTAACCCTGAAGACATCATTAACAGTGATTTTAATACCAGATTGATATTTACCGACTTTAAGCTGTTCAATAAAACAGCGGATATCAGCAATGAAAACACGCCTTTAGAAAAAGCAATTGATGAAACCGAAAAGATAGCTTTGGCCTACAATCAAAATGCAATTACCCTAGAATTTAGCTCGGTAAACTTTACAAACAATGCCAACCTTTACCGCTGGAAGTTAGACGGTTTGGACAGCGAATGGTCTCCAGCAACTGCCGAACATGCCGCCAACTACACCAACCTCAGACCTGGAAACTATACTTTTAGGGTACAATGGGCCAACTCTGGGTTAGTATCAGAATTTGCAAAGAATGAAAGAGTTTTACGCATACAGATCTCTCCCCCTATTTGGGCTACAACTTGGGCTTATTTGCTATATTTTTTAATTGCCATCGGCATTGTATACGCTGTAATTAAGTTTTACATGGTACAACTGAGTGAAAACCATGCGAAAGACAAAATTCGTTTTTTCATCAACATTGTACACGACATCAGAACACCTCTATCGCTAATTAGATCGCCACTGAATATCGCTCTTAAAAAGAATGACTTCTCTGAAAACACACAAAGTATCCTAAAAACAGCTAACCATAATGCATCTAGGCTAACCAGTTTGATAGATCAATTACTAGATTTTGAAAAGGACGATTTCAAGAAGATAAAACTGAATCGTACTTCTATCCATGCGGAACAAACTTTAGATAGAATCTGCGATGACTTTATTCCACTATTGGAACAACGGGGCATTATACTCACGAGAAACCATCAGCATCAAGAAACGTTGTTAAAGGTAGATAAAGACAAGTTTGACAAAATCATCTTCAACATTTTATCTAATGCGGTAAAATACACGCCAAAAGGTGGACAGATACATATCACTACAAGTTTGATCAATAAGAATTTCCAAATCGATATTAGAGATAGTGGCGTTGGAATTCCGACAGAGCAACAGAAATATATCTTTAAGCGATATTTCAGAGCTAAAAATGTAGTTAACTCCAATGAAGTTGGTTTTGGTATTGGTTTAATGGTGACCAGAGAATTGGTTAAACTGCACCAGGGAGAAATTTGGTTCGAAAGCAACCAAGATCAAGGTACTACTTTCCACGTCCGTTTCCCGATGAGTGAGGTAGAATATCAAGATCAGCAATCGTTGTTGGTACCACAAAGCAACGACCTAATTGTTAACGAATTGCCAGACCAGGCAACTCAACAACATAAAAAACCAAAAGTGCTTATTGCAGAAGACAATGATGAGTTGAGAAATTTAATGGCCGATCATTTAAAACAATACTATCAGATTTACCATGTTAATAACGGTCAGCAAGGCGTAGCTACCACCTCTAAAATTGCTCCAGATGTTATAGTTTCTGATGTGATGATGCCATTAATGGATGGCAATGAATTTTGTTACGAGATAAAAAACAATCTTAAAACCAGCCATATTCCATTCATTTTATTGACAGCACTTACTACAAACGAGCATAAAATTGAAGGTTACAAAATTGGTGCAGATACTTACCTTGAAAAGCCTTTTGATATAGATTTATTGAGAAGCTGTATCGACAATTTATTGGTGGGCAGAAAAAAATTAAGGGAACGATTTGCAAATGCAGATGCGCCTTTAAGTGAAGGATTAAATGAACTGGATAAGAAGTTTATTGAAGAGGTGGTAAAAATAGTTGAAGAAAATTTGTCGAATTCTAGCTTTTCTATAGAAGAGTTAGAAAAGGAAATTGGCATGAGCCACGCCAGTCTGTACCGTAAATTTAAAGGTCTGTTAGGCAAAACACCATTGGAGTTTATTCAACATTATCGTCTTAAAAAATCAATGGAATTGTTGGTTTCAGGTGAGCATTACGTAAACGAAGTGGCTTACATGGTTGGCTTTTCTGATCCAAAATACTTTAGTACGGTATTTAAGAAATTCTATGGCAAAAATGCCAGTGATTATTTAAAAGAGAAGTAGTTGTGACAGCATATTACCATTTAATGTATGTTCGCAATGCCTTTAATACGTACGTCATCCCAGATTTAGTCTGGGATCTTAATGCTATAAAAACGTCAACATTTATGTATATGCTTTAAGATTCCATTTTCACGGGAATGCGATAATACATAGAAAACCCCTACCAACTCTAGCTAGTCGGGATTTTCAATCCCGGCTTAGCCATGGATTTTAATCCATTATTCTTGGGTGCTGGATTGCAAATCCCGACCAACGCAGACTGCAAAACCAAAAAGCGTCTTTACAAAATTGCAAAAGACGCTTTTTCACCTCGTTAATATTTTTACTTCTTCGCTTTTAAAACCACCAATCTCACCCCATGAGCAGGCAATTCTGTTTCAAAGCTTTGCTCAAACACACCTAAGTCTTTTTGTCTCCAAGCATCGCGTACCAATTGCTTTCCATTTACACCAATCGCCTTCCAATCAGCTTTAATTTTCTCGGGAAAAATCCCTCTATTAAACAAACCAATTGCTTTAGAGCCATCTTCCAAGTCTTTCATCCAGATCTCCAATTTACCATTAACATAAACTCTACTAGCTTGTTTCCCCAGCGGATCTTGATTAATATCGATTACTTCGTCATTAGTGAGCAGGTTTAGCGTAAAATCATCCATTTTGGTCATATCGCAGCCAATTAACAAAGGCGTAGTTAATAACGACCATAAAGAGACGTGTGTGTATTGTTCATCTGCACTTAACCTAGTAGGACGAAGTTTTGGTCCCCAACCTACCATACCAATCACCAACATATCCGAATCGTTCCAATGTCCAGGTTTGGCATCTACCTCTCTTCCTGCCTGTGCAAATCCAATTCCCGACATACTTGCCCAAGTATCGTGGACATCTCTAGAAATCCTCCAACTATTCCCTCCAACACTCTTGCCCCACTTGCCTACATCGCCCATTCCATATTGGCATAAGCTGAAGACAATATCACGCTTTACGTTTTTCAAACCATCACCAATCAATTGATACGGCTTTTGTAACTCAGCAAGTGGCGGATTTTCTAACTTATCGTAGATTTTATAGTAAGAGCACCAATCGTATTTCACATAATCAAAACCCCATTCTGCCCAACGCTGTGTATCCTTCGCTTCATAACCGTAAGAAGCCGCATAGCCTCCGCAAGTGGTTTCTCCAGGAGAAGAATAGATACCAGCTTTTAAACCTTGTGCATGCAGATAATCTGTCAATTGGTTCATATCTGGAAATTTCTTATTGCTGTTAATCATTCCATTTGCATCACGAACCTCACCCATCAGTAAAGGATCTTTCGAATCTGGTTTAATTTCCCAACAGTCATCAATATTGATATAGTTCCATCCGTGCTGTGTTAGGCCAGAATTGATCATTGCATCAGCAGCATCTTTTACTTTATCTGCACTTACGGCATCTGCAAAGCAGTTCCAACTGTTCCAACCCATAGCTGGCGTCAAAGAAATTTCATTGCCACCAACTATTTTGAGTGTTCTAGTTGCCGATCCCAAACTGTTGGTTGCGGTTAAAGTAACTTCGGTAGTGCCAGCCGCGGCCAAAGCTCCAGAAATAATTCCCTTGTTTGCATCCAGCTTTAGACCTTTAGGCAAATTAGTTGCCTTAAAAGTCATCGGCCTTTGCCCAGAAGCCGCAATTAAATACAAAAATGGATTCCCTGGTCTTGCACCATACACTTTTGCACCATTTATTTTCGGCTTGGGAGAAGCTTTTGGCGTGAGAATATAAGGCACAAAAGCTGCTTTTGGCAAAATTACAGGCTTTAAACCTTGATAGGTGATTACGGTATTAATCCAATTGGCATGAGCCGTGTGGATACCGTCTCCGTCGTTTTCAACAATTAGATAGAGTTTTTCTACATTGGCCAAACTTACATCAAAAGGCACCAATGCCGCTCCTTTTCGGATAATATCCGTTTTAAAAAGTTCCTTTCTATCTCCCATAATCACAAACCTAACCCCACCTTTTGGCACATTATCGTCCATTCCAACCAAGCCTTGCATACGCAGCCCACCTTTTTTCAGTTCGATGGTTACCAAGCCTTCTGGCGATGCCAAACCTGCTTCGTAGGTTTTTCCAGCTACTGCTAATTTTCGAGGCAACTTTCCCGGACCTACAAAAAGGTCATTGGCTTTAGTAAAATCTGCTTGGTGAAACCACAATGAATCGATAACGTTGGCTTTTACAGAACCAAAGCAAAATGTAAATAATACGCTATAAATTAATAGCTTAAGCTTTTGATGACTAAACATATTTGTTAAGTTAAATTTCAAATAAATTAATGACTGGTAGCAGCTCCCCATAAAATGGATTTCTCTCCCAAAATGGATTTTTTGACAGGTAGACTGTAGCCCATCATTTCGAATAAATGCTTACGGGTATCTGCTAAAAAATAGGTTTCCGCATTTGCAATATTACCACCTATTACAGCAGCTAAAGGCTTTTTACTTTGTGCAAAGCGATAAATGAATTTTGCCAAGTTGCTACTGAACTCACTAAATAAAGCTTTAAAATGATCCGAATTTTCATGTTCATCGATAATTTCTTTCACGTCTTTTACAGACTTACCCGTTAACTCTTCAAAGCGTTTGGTAAACCATCTGGTAGAGATATAGTCTTCTGCAATGCCATCTAAAAATGGCATTTTCCATAAATTAGAATCATGAGCAATGCCCTTTTCTATATGCGATGTACCTAGTCCAGTTCCTAAGGTTAGCCCAATGGCCTCACTAAACCCCGAAAGGCTTCCACAAAACAATTCACCTTTTAGAAAACATGCTGCATCATTACTGAAATGGATATTTTTAGGATTGAAATTGAGTCGTTCGTCTAATTCATCCTTCAGATTTAAGTTGTATAATTCTCGGTATTTATCTTGCGATTGAATTAAACTGATACCCTTTTTATAATCCATTGGACCAGGCATAGCTAAGCAAATTTTAGATGGCGTAGCATTTGACAATTGTATAGAAGTGTTAATAGCATCTGACCAATTGTCAATGATTTCCTGTGCCGAAGCTGTGGAATCTAATCTAGTCCGAAACCAAGTATCGGGTACTTCGATTCTATTCTCTACATCCATCATTACAGTGGTAATATGGGAACCTCCGACATCGGCACTTAAAACGAGTTGTTCCATCTGAGTTAATTAAACGTGAAGTAAATAGATGGATTAATTAAGCTATTTACAGCAATAGCCTTTACCAAAGAATATCTTTCTATTTTTGAAATAGAATACTTACCAACAGAAGTGGCGTAGCCACATCGTGATCTGGTTACCGTTTTGAACATGGAAAATATTTGATTAATAGTATAAAAAATGCACCTTACAGTGACTTCCCAAAACTATTGCTCAACACCGAAACAGAGAGCGTAATTTAGTATCAAATTTTATGAATTTTCTATCAATGGTATAATAGAAAGACGGTAAACCGATCCTCCTGTAATCATATTTTAAGAACAATCAGTTCCAACTCTTCAAACGACTAAGTGATTTTTGAGGAAAGAAGCTGTTTTTTCAAACAAGGTAAGTATAAGGCTATTTACATAAAAAAAGCTCCTCATTTTCATGAGAAGCTTTGTGGGCCATGATGGGCTCGAACCATCGACCAAAAGATTATGAGTCTTCTACTCTAACCAACTGAGCTAATGGCCCATCAAAAACGTATGTTGTTTTTGCGAGTGCAATGTTACATATTTGCAACGAATTTTGGAAACACTCAATGGAAAAAATTAAAAATATTATTTTCGATTATGGCAATGTGATATTTGCCATAGACTTCTTAAGAACACAAAATGCTCTTACACAATTAGGTATTCCCAACGTGAACGATTTTTTTGCGCATAAAGGACACAACCAATTATTTGACGATTTTGAAACTGGCAGCATCTCTCCTGCTCAATTTAGAGAAGGAATTAGAAAAGTAGCCGATAAATTAGACCTTACCGACCAACAAATAGATGATGCTTGGAACAGCCTACTGATTGGTGTTTCCGGAAATAACCATGATGTATTGTTAGAAGTAAAACAGAAATATCGTACCTTTCTATTAAGCAATAACAACAAAATCCACTACGATTGGATCATCGCCTATCTACAAAAAGATTTTGGTTTCAATAACTACGATGACTTCTTCGAAAGGGCATATTTTTCTCAAGATACCACCATGCGCAAGCCCAATCCAGCTATTTTTGAAATGGTATTAAAAGAAAACAACCTGCTACCAGAAGAAACAATTTTTATTGATGATAGCCCGCAGCACATAGAAGGAGCTAAAAAAGCAGGTTTACACACCTTGTTGATGGACGTCCATCCTGAGAATTTACATAGTTTCTTGCAACATCATAAATTATTATAGTTATTTTTAGGATAAAACCAGAAGAAGTATGACTGCAAAAAAATACAAATCTCTCCAAGAGTTTTATCCTTTTTATCTGAGTGAACATCAAAATACCACCAGTCGTGTGCTTCATTTTATAGGAACGGCATTGGTTGTTATTTCTTTAATCGGTGGATTGTTGTTTCACGATTTACGCTTCATCATTGCGGTACCTTTTCTGGGTTATGGCTTTGCATGGGCTGGGCACTTCTTTTTCGAAAAAAACAAACCCGCTACTTTTCAATATCCAGCTTATAGCCTAGCGAGTGATTTTATGTTATTCTGGGATTTACTTAACGGCAAACAATCTTTTAAATCCAAATAGCTTTTGCCTATCTACCTATAGAGAAAAGCACTTTGATATCCTTAGCGAACTCCCGTATCTTTAATTCACAAAAAGGTATGGACGTCGCAAACAAAACAATAAGCGAAATGTCTTTTCAATAGTCAAAAACTCACGGCAATTGGAAAAATACCATACATCGTTAACAAAAAAAATTGATTAAGCATGGAAAATAACTCTCAAGACATCAGCAAATGCCCATTTCACAATGGCAGTATGAAAAGTAATGTTGGCGGCAGCGGCACTAGAAATCGTGATTGGTGGCCAAAACAACTCAAATTAAATATCTTAAGGCAACATTCTTCTTTATCTAACCCAATGGGCGATGATTTCGATTACACCACAGCTTTCAACAGCTTGGATTACGATGGCTTGAAAAAAGACCTACACACATTAATGACCGATTCGCAAGATTGGTGGCCAGCAGATTTTGGTCATTATGGCGGCCTGTTTATTCGTATGGCGTGGCATAGTGCTGGTACTTATCGTGTTGGCGATGGTCGTGGTGGTGCCGGACAAGGACAACAACGTTTTGCCCCATTAAATAGCTGGCCAGATAACGTGAGTTTAGATAAAGCTCGTCGACTGCTTTGGCCCATCAAACAAAAATACGGGAACAAAATATCTTGGGCAGATTTGATGATCTTAACCGGAAACGTGGCGCTAGAATCTATGGGTTTTAAAACTTTTGGTTTTGCTGGTGGTCGTGAAGATGTTTGGGAAGCAAGCGAGGATGTATATTGGGGTTCGGAAACTACTTGGCTAGGTAACGATGAACGTTATTCTAAAGGCCAAGAAGGCATTGCTGCACATGGCGTGGTATCTTCTGATGAAGATGCGGATGGACAAAAACATTCTAGAGATTTAGAAAAACCATTAGCTGCTGCGCACATGGGGCTAATATATGTAAACCCAGAAGGACCAGATGGTAACCCAGATCCTATCGCAGCGGCAAAAGATATTCGTGATACGTTTGCACGCATGGCAATGGATGATGAAGAAACGGTGGCTTTAATTGCTGGCGGACACACCTTCGGAAAGACACACGGCGCTGCTTCTTCAGACCATGTAGGTAAAGAACCTGAAGCAGCTGGGTTAGAGTCGCAAGGTTTTGGCTGGAACAATAGCTACAATAGCGGAAAAGGTGCTGATACTATCACCAGTGGATTAGAAGTAACTTGGACCACTACACCAACCCAATGGAGCAATAACTTTTTCGAAAACCTTTTTAAATACGATTGGGAATTGACTAAAAGTCCAGCAGGTGCGCACCAATGGGTAGCCAAAACTGAGGATGAAATTATTCCTGATGCTTTTGATGCTTCGAAAAAACATAAGCCAACCATGTTAACCACCGACCTTTCTTTAAGGTTCGACCCTGCTTACGAAAAGATCTCAAGACGTTTCTTAGAAAACCCTGATGCTTTTGCAGATGCCTTTGCTCGTGCTTGGTTCAAGTTAACACACCGTGATATGGGACCAAAAGCTCGTTACCTTGGCCCAGAAGTACCAACAGAGGAATTGATTTGGCAAGACCCAGTTCCAGCAGTAAATCATCCTTTAGTTGATGAGAATGACATTGCCACGTTAAAAGAAAAAATACTGGCAACAGGTATATCTATCGGGCAGTTGGTGTCAACAGCTTGGGCTTCGGCTTCTACTTTCCGTGGTGGTGATAAACGTGGTGGTGCCAATGGTGCTCGTATACGTTTAACGCCTCAGAGATATTGGCAAGCAAATAATCCGACGCAGCTAGATAAAGTTTTAAGTGCACTGGAAGGCGTTCAAAAACAGTTCAACGATAGCCAAAGCAACGGCAAAAAGGTTTCCATAGCAGACTTAATTGTATTGGCTGGTGTAGCGGCTATCGAAAAAGCAGCGAAAGATGCGGGTCTAAACACCAAAGTTCCTTTTACCGCTGGTCGCACAGATGCTTCCCAAAATCAAACAGAGGTAGCGTCGTTTGCCTTCATGGAGCCAATTGCTGATGGTTTCCGTAACTACAAAAAAGGACGTACTGTAGCTGCTACAGAAGAGTTACTGGTAGATAAAGCGCAGTTATTGACTTTAAGTTCACCAGAATTAACAGTATTAGTAGGTGGTTTACGTGCTTTAAATGCAAATTATGACGGCTCTGCTCACGGTATATTAACTTCAAAACCTGAGCAGTTAACAAATGATTTCTTCATCAACTTGTTAGATATGGGCACTACTTGGAAAGCTACTGGTCAAGATAAGGAGCTGTACGAGGGGCAAGACCGTAACACTGGTACAACCAAATGGACTGCTACTCGTGCCGATTTAGTTTTTGGCTCTAATGCAGAGTTAAGAGCCATTGCTGAAGTTTATGCCAGTGCAGATGCCAAAGAAAAGTTTGCTAATGATTTCGTAGCTGCGTGGAACAAGGTGATGAATTTAGACCGATTTGATTTGGTGTAATATTTCATTTTTATCATATTTTAACTTGAAGGCTGCGTTTATCGTAGCCTTTTTGCTTAAACGTAAAAAACACCCCGCCCGTTGGGCACCCCTCTAAAAGAGGGGAATTGAGGCCAATTTCTTCGCTTAATAGCCTTAATAAGAAACGGTCTCCAGTGGAATCTCGCTAAGTTCCTTTCATAAAACCGCTACTTTGCCAAGTACGACGTCAATCTTCAGTGCCAGCCAAATCAAAAAAAGAAGCAGTAACGAAAAATTCGCACCAACGAGTCTAAGCCTGTCTATTTCTGACAGGCAGCGATACTCTGTTTTTGATGTGTTGGGCTTGTGGAAAGGCACCTTAGGAGATTGACAAGCGCTTTGGGTACTTTGGCGCAACAAATTGCGAAGCAATCTTTCACACCTTTTAAAATATAAAACAAACTGTGAAAAACTACCTAGGCCTACCCACCTCAAAGACCCTATCGTGTGGACACAAATATTGGCGAATGTTATTTTCCTCCCCCTGCCCCCTCGGAGAGGGGGATATGCAAAACGCTTAAGCACCATGTGTCCCCCTTTGGAGAGTTTACTCCGATTTTCGGAGGGGATTAAAGGGGGAGGAATTTAGACAGGTTTTCTATTAAAAACAGAAAACCTGTCTTTTTTAATAGTCCTCCAATTGTAACAAAGTCCTTCCTATTTGCTTTTCTCCTCCAACAAAAGCATCTTTGCTTAAATGCACAAAACATCAACATATCAATTACCTGTCGGCTTCTTGAAAAAGTGGAAGGATAGATTGATGTCTTTTGTAGCTTACAGCACGCCAATTTTTGGCATTTCTTTAAATCCTATAGCGCTTAATCAAAGCAAGGATTTCATTAAATAAACCCCGATATCTACATTTCTTTTTTAAATGATTTCGGGGGATAACCATTCCTGAATATTAATTTTTTATGCCTTGTTTTCGAGGCTATCAATTCACTTTATTTTATTAATAATGGAGACTAAATCAATTTTATTGTCTAAAAGCGATTACAAATTTTTAAACGAGCACTTGGAAAAGGCCGTTATGAGCGATTACAATAAATCTCGCTTAAAAGAAGAGGTTAAAAATGCTCAAATTTTCGAAGATGATGAACTGCCTACAGATGTGGTTTCTCTCTACACCGAAGCCAAAATAGAAGCCACAGACAACGGCCAAACTTTTGTGTTTAAATTAGTTTTACCAAAAGACGCTAACATAAAACAACAAAAAGTATCTATCTTTGCGCCTATCAGCATTGCGTTATGGGGTTACCAAACTGGCGACCTAATTAACTGGGAAATGCCCGATGGAATCAAAGAGTTCAAAATCATTGCGGTGAGAAAATTGGCAGAAGATGAACATTGAGATTTAGAAAGTATACAAAGCAAATTTGTTGGCGGAAACGCTCACAAATGAATCCCCTGAGTTGGCGTCCTCGCCAAGGTGTAATTATAATTTTAAATAGCTAAACTTTAAGTTATGAAAACAGAACGAGCAGAGAAATTCAAAAAATGGATTAAAAGAGTCGGTTTTTGGGGCTTTATGTTCTTTTTGGTAAAAGGCTTGGTTTGGCTGGCTGTCGGTTATTTTATTGTGAAATAGGGTTTCGAGTTATGTGTTGTGCGTTATGAGTTTAATCGCTCAATCCCGTAACTTGTAACCTACAACTAAAACTCATCGTTAATAAAAACAAAAGCCCTAAGCGGATGTGCTTAGGGCTTTTGTCTGAATACAATAATGAAGTATTTATTCAAAAATCATATTAATTAAGGAATATCATATTTAAACACTTTTATTTTCCCGTCAGTTACTGTAGAAAGGTATGGAATACCTTCTTCCGAGATACGTAGTGTAATTTTATCAGGAGCAGCCGATTGAACTGTGGTTGCTGGATTCCAGTTTTGAGTATTGGTATTAAATGTTTGAACCTTTAATCCATTAGCATCACCGTGTGCAAAGTAAAGCGTTCCATTTGGATGCATTGCTAAAGCAATATTGTCTCTTTGTCCGCTACTGTTAGCCGTATGACTAATTGCATCTCCAATTTGTCGCCATGACGTGCCGTTATACCTCATCACATAAGAAAACTTATTGGTGTTGGCTTGAGATTGAAATACCAAATACACTTCCGCACCATTTTCAGAGGTCTCTATATCCATTACCGCAGCACCTACCACCGAGGCATCAGGAGATATCAATGGAGTACCAACTACTTCCCAATTTAAGGTAGTCTCATTTAGCCTATACAATGTAGGTTTTCTGGTTGTAGAAATTCCATCCATTACTGCATAGTAGACTTTATTATCTCTAGTTTTTCTGATACGAGTATACAAGGTTGCAGGCGAGGCATCGATAGGTTTCGTCAACCAACTATTATTAACGAAGAAAGCTGATTGCGGAGACCTATTGGCCGCTCCTCCCTCGGCCCTAGCTGCTGCGTAACCAATGATTGGCGTACCATATTGCGTAGTTGCGATGTGAAGGTAGCTTGTTCTTTGTGCACTTGCTTGTGGTCTAAATAGGTACGACCAATTTCCATCGCTATATTTTTGTACAGAAGCATATTGTGTAAGGTCTGTTCCAGTTAGTATATTATGGTCTTTGTATGCAGCATATATTACACCAGTTTGGTCTATGTCTATGCCAACCGTTTCTACACGACCCGTAGAAATTCCTTCCGGATCACCTACAAAATTCCATGTTGTACCATTGTAAGATGATACTATTGCCTTTCTAGTAGTGAGGTCGTTATTTACTGCTGATCTAGCAAATATAATCACAGGGTAATTTGTAGTAGGATTTATAGCCAAATTAACTTCAGCCACATTGTAGGCAGAAAGGTTAGCTGAAACGATATCGATCCATTCTGGTGCTGTTAAACGGCCAATAGAAACCACGAAATCTTCTGGAACAGTAGTTTCTGCATCGGTAACCTGATAAGTAACCGATGTAGTAAAATCATTACTCGATTGGCGGCTAGTTTGGGTAACTCCTCCTACCTTAACAACTGCACCACTAGTGGTTACAAAACGTGCAACAAGTTTTGACACGTCAGCATCTGTAGGCAAATTCACCTGAATTTTAAGACCATTGAAGGTTCCTGTATAATTCTTGAATAATACGCCATCATTATCTTCTGCATAAAAACCAAATGATACGATAGCTGCATTAAGCAAGGCATGCACATTAACCACCGACATATCATTAGGAGTGGCAATTCGATATTGTACTGTCTTACTTAAATCAACAGGCGTAACTCCACTTTGCTGCACCGTATTACCGATATACACAATAGACTGATCATCCACCGTAAATGATGGAATAGCTTGGCTAATATTAACTGAATTAGGAACACGGATATAAACATTATCGCCCTCTATAACTCCTTTTACTTGTTTGGCAAGATCGGGATTAGAAGAAGACTCTAGGGTATAGCTACTGAACATAGCCTTTCCTTCATAACCTACCTCATACTTTTTACAAGCCGAGAAAAGGCAGATCGTAGAAAGAAAAAATAAATAAATTGCTTGCTTCATAATTTCTATTTTTTTGTATTGTCTAGTTTGTCTTCGGGAGTAAGCACCGCGGTAACTTTTGTTCCCTGAAGTAGTAATTTCTTAATTGCTTGACTGATATCTTTACTCTGTATTTTGCTTACCATTTCTGGATACTTGGTAAATAAAGACCAGTCTTTGAAGTGGTAATAAATATGATTTCTAAGCTCGGCACTCCAAAACGTCTCTTTGTCCTTTTGCTTATCATAAGTCACCATTAACTGCTTTTTGATGTTGTCGAGTTCTTTTTCGATATAGGCAGGGTTCTTTGCTATTAAATCGATCTCTTTATTTGCCTGCTCGATCAAAAATTCCCTTTTTTCTGGAGAACAGCTAAATCCAATTCTAGCACGTAACAGTGTTGATGGGATAGAAGTTGCACTCACATTCACAGCAACACCATAAACACCAGAGTTCTTTTCTCTAAGATTTTCCCTCAATTTTACCTTAAGCACCTCTTGTAGAATTTCATAAGTAATGATCTCTGGATAATCGTTTACGACGTTACTATTTTGAAAAATAATATTAACGGTCGCTCTATCGGTCTCTCCCGCTTTCATCAAAATGGATGCATTCTCGCCAACAGGTAAAGGTTTAGCTTTGTTGTCTTCTACAAGATCACTAGAAGGCAGCCCTCCCAGATAAGTGGTTACATATTGTTCAACAGCGTCTAGCTCGAAATCGCCAATAATTACAAATTCAAAACCTTTTGCCGAATTGAATCTTTTATGATACGTTGGCAATATCTTATTCAACACGAGGTCATTTGAAATTCTATTTTCGTCAATCTCTTCATTTTCTTCACCAGATAGTTTTTGAGTGATTAACCTGTTGTACTGACTGGTAATTGAGTTTTCTTTGTTTTTGACACTTTCTAAGGCCTTTCTTTTTTGCAACTCAAAAACATCACGATCTACACGAGGCTCAGTCCACTTTAGATATAGCAGTTCGAACATCGTCTTGATGTCTTTCAAACTAGCGCTAGCCGCTAAACCTTCTCTGTATTTAGAAAACACCATCATTGCTGTTGCGCTATTACCTGTCAAATACTTTGATAATGCTCTTCTTGAGAAATTACCTGCACCACTTGCTGCAACAATACTTTGGGCAAAAGAAGCATTCACCACATCGGTTGAATCTAAAACACTGTAACCTCCCTGTCTAAATCCAGTTAATTGAATATGATCTTTACGACCTTTGCTTTTTTTCAGGTAAACCGTAGTATGGTTGGCCAATTGCCACTTGTGTAAATCAATTTCGGCGATATACTCTTTCTTCAATATCTTGGAAGGAACCGGATAAGAAGTCAACAGTTGACTAGGCACAATTTCATGATCAGACCAGCGCTCTAGAGGCATTTTCGAAATACTATCCTGCCATAACCGAAGCTGATGTTGATTCGGCAAAGCACCCTTTATTCGATCAGGTCCTGTTAACATGACCACGGTATTACCAGGTTGATTTATTTTTGCGATAAAAGACATGATGGTCAATGAATCAATACCACTTTGCAATTGTTGCTGCAAAGCAAGTCTTTGTTCACGACTAATTACCGTGTTACCGTTAAAGAAATCTTCTTTTACCGACTCGATTACTGATATCGCACTCGTCTTAGTATTTTGAGCTGCCCTGTTCAATTGGGCTAAAAATTCTTTGCGATAATCCGATAGCTCCTCTGAGGTAAAACCATACTTCAAAATTCTCTGTTGCTCTGTGATATAGTTCTTAATTCCAGATGCAATATCACTTTCAAATAGCGCAGCACCACCTACCGCAACTTCAATATTCGGCATCAAGTCAATATCCGACATGGATCCAGATTTGAAAATACTATTGCGCTGAGTCAATCTCTCAAATCTCTTTTTTGACAAGCCGTTGAAGAAGCTTCTGACAAGCAGTTCTTTATATTTATCTACTGAATTGATTTGCGAAAGTGCCGTTAACTTAGTGATGTAAGAATAATCGATATCATTTTCTTCTTTGTCAGTAGCAATACTATATAACGTGTCCTTGTGTTTAGGCAAGTTGTAAACTATCCTTTCAGCACTGTTTTTCAAATTTTTAGCTTTACCAAATTGTTCTTTGATATACTTTTCAATAGCGCCTACATTTTGATTGGATATAACTGCTATCGCCAATAAATTAGGGCGGTACCATTCCTTATAAAACCCTTTAATTTCTGAGTGTTTGAAATGTCTAAGTATGTCTAGCGTTCCAATTGGTTGACGTTCGGCGTAACGCGATTGATGAAATATCAAAGGCAAGTACTGCTCAGATAACCTAGCTGAAGCTCCTTGTTTGGTTCTCCACTCTTCGATCACTACGCCTCGCTCCTTTTCTATCTCCAAACTATCAAACGAAAGTTCAAAGGCCCAATCTGCAACAATATCAATTGTTTTTTCTAATTGCTTTAGATTAGAGGTATTAACTGTTATTTTATAAACTGTTTGATCGTAACTCGTATATGCATTAAGGTCGGCTCCAAATTTCACCCCTAAAGATTCAAGATAGGTGATGACCTCATTTTTGGGATAGTTCTTACTTCCATTAAAAGCCATGTGCTCTACAAAGTGCGCCAATCCGCGTTGAGAATCTTTCTCTTGAAGCGAACCCGCTTTCACAAAAAGTTGGATAGAACTTTGATGATCGCTTACGTCACTTGGGTAAATATAATAGCTTAAACCATTCTTAAGTACGCCCTTGGTCAGCTTCGGATCTTGCATCAAACGTTGCCCCGAAACAGGAATGCTCAGAATAATGAGTAATACAACAAACAGATATTTTTGTAGTTGCTTCATTACTAAAATTTAACGATCGTAAGTTTTGATTGTAACCCATCTGGACCAGGCAAGCCTATGGTGTAGTTCTTGCTATTTCTAACCAATTTGATCGCTAAAGTATTGTCTTTGGTAGCATCAATAGGATGAGAGATCCAACGAATTGCAATAGGCATCTCTACAATTCCTGGTAGAAATTCTAATTGACGTTTAGGGCTCACAAATTCGAAATCCACACCTTCTTTTAGGCCTGCTCCTACTACGAATTCATAGTCAAGTGTAATGGTTTCAAATTGGCGTTTCCCACTAAAGAACACTTTATATTCTACAGTTTCATTTCTATCGCTAGCTACCCTTACCGTACTGTTATTTGATACATTGATGTAAAAGAAAGGGTTGTCATAAGGAGTAGATGCATCTTTATTACATGCTGCAGTTAATAATACAACAAATAGTAAGCACCATGATTTAATAAACTTCATATTATTAAGGATTTTGAATAATTGTTGGATTTGCTTGAATCTCCATAGCTGGGATTGGAAGCACAAATTTATTATTAGGATAAGTCAGTGTACAAGTATTTGAATTGCATTCAACCCTGTTCAAGTTTTCTTTATAACGCATGATATCGAAAATACGCTGGTTTTCAAAACCTAGCTCTTTACGTCTTTCCAATTTAATTTGTTGTAAAAGTGCAACCGGATCTGCACTAGACAAAGTGATAGCTGATGGTGCAACATTATAAGCTCTTGCACGCACAACCTTAACTTGATTTGCAGCTAATTCGTATTGTTGCTTATGGTAATAAGCTTCAGCTAGGTTAAGATAAATTTCTGCTGATCTAAACATTTTGAAGTTTACTGGCCAGTTAGCACGTACTACTTCGTCTGCTTTACCATACTTTAACGTGTAAAAAACACTTGGGTTACGTGGGTTCGCTACGAATTGTGTTGACCTAATATCTGTGTTTTCAAACAATGCTCTATAAGTAGCATGTGGATACAAATAGAAAGCTTCAGGATTTGAAAGAATATCTGTTAAATAGGTTGTTGCAGTTGCATTTAAGTTAAGCTGCCAAATTACTTCCGAACTAATAAGCGTTGGGTCAGTTCTTTGTGTTACCCCCATAAACATATTCAAATAATCTGCAGACAGAGCCAAGGGATATTTATTTTTCAGCTCTTGATTTTCCAATAAACCAATTACACCATCCCAATCTTGCATATACAGATATACTCTTGACAGTAATGCAGTAGCTGCATCCGCTGAAGCGTAGATTTTGGTTTTTGAAATAGTTCTAGTGGCGAGTACTGTTTGTGCTTCCTTAAGATCGGCAATTATTCTAGCGTATGTTTCTTTCATACTAGCCCTTGTAGAGGCCACTCCAGCTAATGGCGTTTGCGTAAAAAGAGGAACGCCAAGATGACTAGCATCAGGTGTATAGGCATATGTTTGACCATAAATATTGGCTAAATCGAAAAAACACATTGCCCTAAGTACTAATGCTTCGCCGTAAACTCTGTCAATATTCGGTTTAGAAGTTGGAAAAGCCTCCAAAAGGCCATCTCTCGACTCTATTACGTTATTTACATTATTTAATGTTTCGTAAATATTTTGCCAGATTACCCTAACGGCACCTAGATCTAGAGTAGGATCACTTTCGTAATTGTACTCTGCTAGAACTCCACCGCCTAAAGTTTGATTAAGCAATACGTTATCTCCACGCAACTCTCCATATAAACCGTACTGAGAAAGATGATATTTAGCAAAAAGATTGTAACTCCCAACCATGGCGGAGGTATACCCTTCTACATTTACAAATAACTTTTCTCCGGTAAGCGAGCCTACAGGTTCAATATCTAAAAAAGACTTACAGCTGCTTATAATTAATAAATTAAAAATAAGTACTGTGCGTATCAATTTTTTATATAATATTTTGTTCATTTCTATAATTATTAAAAAGTAAGATTTACGCCAGCAGAATATGAAGCTTGACCTGGTGCTCCTCTAAATGAATTTGCGTAGGTATTTAACTTAATCGTTTCATATTGACCATTTCCAAGATTATTTCTTTTACTGGTCCTGTAAGGTGTCCACATCGCAACATTGTCAGCCATGATGTAAACTGCAACACGTTTTAAAAACCCTTTTTTTACAAAATCATCAGGCAACCTATATTCTAAGCTGATATTTTTTAATTGAATATTAGATCTATCTAATAAATATCTGGTAGAATTTCTATTAGAGCTTGTTGATACCTGAGTTAATCTTGGGTTAACAGATAAATCTCCAGGATATCTCCAGTGATCTAACAAGTCAGTCGATAGGTTGGTACTTAAAATATTCAAACCGTCATGTCCCGCAGTATTTAACAATTCAGACAGTGATGATCCACCTTGAGAGTAGAGCAGTAAAAAAGATAGATTAAATCCTTTATAATTGAAAGAGTTGGTTATACCACCGTAAAAATCCGGAGTTACACGTCCCATCACTACCCTATTATTAAGGTCGTACACTTTGGTAATGTTGCCGTTCACATCATACCACATTGGATCTCCAGTGCTTGGGTCAACGCCAGCCCAACGAACTAAGTATAATGCTCTTGAGTCTCCACCGACCTGCATAATCGAAGTCAAATTTGATTGACCGATATCGGCAGGCAAGGATAAGACTTTATTTCTATTTAAAGCTAGGTTAAAATTAGTTGACCATGTAAAGCCGCCCCTTTCAATGTTGGTCGAACTTATTGTAGCCTCAAAACCTGAATTCTGCAATTTTCCACTATTTCGGTAAATAGATCTTTGCCCTGTTGTTAAAGACACAGTTGCATCACTAATCAAGTCTTGAGTAATATCTCTATAATATTCTAAACCTACGTTGATGCGATTAAACAAACCGAAATCTATACCTGTATTGAACTTATAAGTGGTTTCCCATTTCAAACCAGTATTTCTGCCGCGAGACATGATAGCACCTACTACGCCGCCGTATCCATTTCCTTCACTGAAAGTATAAAGACCTTTCGCATAGTTTCCGTTAAATCTTCCATTTCCAGCTGTACCATAGGATAGTTTAAATTTCAAAAAGTTAATGTCTTTTGGAACATTATTTTTCCAAAATTCTTCATTTGAAACTGTCCAAGCGGCACCTAAAGCGTAAAAAGTTGCCCATTTTACATCTTCTCCAAAATCAGAGTCACCATCTCTTCTAAAACTTACGCTTACGTTATATTTATCTTTCCATAGGTAGGATAGTCGTCCAAAATTGGATAGAGACGCGGTCTCATTGGTATTTCCAGAACTTCTAGTATTTTCTGCAATAGCCATTGATAACTCTCGAACATAATCATTCGGAAAATTAAAAGCACTTGCACGAATAAATGAACTATTACTATTGTTTGCTTCAAAACCCAATAAAGCACTTAATGTTCCATCATACAGCTGCTTAGTATAATTCAAAGTAGCATTTGAAGTCCAATTATACATCCTTGCTTGGTTTTTATATAAATAGCCGTTAAATTGTTTACCCGTTAAATTTTGTAACGACGAGTATCTCAGTTCATTGATGGAAGAAAAATCTACACCCGAACGAGTAGTAAAATCTAAACCTGGAAGAATTCGAAAAGTAGCTTGTATTTGCGAAAAAGCTTGTAAAGTAGATTGGCCATTTTCATTTTGGTAAGCCTCTGCTAAAGAAGGAAACAGGCGATTCTCTAAATAATCGTACAATGCATAACTGCCATCAGGATTATAGGGAGACACTACTGGTAATTCTGTGTAATAATTACTTCCAACAGACCACATATCGTTAACATTGAAAGATCCGCCAAAAACGAAATTGAACGATAACCTTTTACTTACATCTGTATTGATTTGAGAACGCAAACTATAGCGTTTAGTTTCGTTAGTAAGGCTTGTCAGTTGCTGATCGTAGAAACTCCCAGAAATATAATAATTGGTACTTTCGTTCGATCCAGATAGAGACAAATTATGGGTGTTGACTTTACCTTGCTCATAATAAGTGTCTAGCCAATTTGTGGATACATCACCGTAACCTGCGATTTTATCACCTAGGCCCATTTCATTTACAACTCTTCTGTATTGATCGCCATTAAGTACATTAAACGTATTATAAGATGCAATTTGATCTATAGTAGTTCGATAGGTATATTTAACAATTGGCGTTCCATTTCCTTTCTTTGTTCGAACAAGAATTACACCGTTAGAACCACTAGAACCGTAAATAGCAGTTGCACTTGCATCTTTTAACACAGTTATAGATTCAATATCTTCAGGGTTGATATAGGTCAAGGGACTGATACTTGTTTCTGGACCAGCTATAAAATTGGTAGTTCCACCCGTATTCACGGGGATACCATCTAATATCCATAGAGGCTCATTAGACATTACGCCATAAGGAGCAGAAGACTCACCTCGTACACGGGTACTAAATCTTGGTCTTGCAGAACCATTATTTTGATCTTGTATATTAAATTCCAGTCCTGGTACCAATCCCTCTAATAAAGCATCTATACGTAGCGCTGGACGTTTTTCAAGATCTTTTGCCGTAACTGTATAAGCACTACCGATTTGATTTTCTTTTGACTCCTTAATGCCATAAGCTGAAACCACCACTTCGTTTAAGGTTCCTTCTAGTTCTTGTAAAACAAGATCTATTTTAGTTGCTGCATTTACAGCCATTTCCTTTTTTTCATATCCTAGATAGGAAATCACCAAAGTAACAGGCCCACTAATTTTTAGGGAAAACTGGCCTTTGAAATCAGTGGTGGTTCCCCTATTTGTTCCTTTAACAAGTACAGATATACCATTCACAGGAAATGGAATATTATTATCCTTATTTTTCAATCTTACAAAGCCAGTAATGGTTACTTCCTGCTGTGGCACACTACTATTTTTGGAGTATAACGTTACTGTTTTATCCACAATCTTGTAATTCACATTGATTTTAGATGATAAAAGCTTAACGGTTTCTTCAAATGTCAAATTATCAAAATTAACACTCAAATTTTTATTACTATTCAGTAGTTCATTGTCATAGATAAAGTAATAGTTAGATTGCTTTTCCAACGATTCGATAATCGTCTTCAAAGATTTGTTTTGAGCGTTTAAATCTATCTTTTGAAGGCTGTTCGCATTCGCCCAACTGGGGAAATAAAAAAACACCAACACAAGAAAGAATGTTGATAGTTTGGATAGCAGTTTGTTCATGGTTTATTTATTGTTATTAATTATTTTACTACGACTACGTTTTTCTCTAACACGATTTGTTCGTTAGATACCAGGCTAAGCATATTCAATACTTCGTAAATACTTGCATTAGCACCTATTTTTCCCGAAATATGTTTCTTTGAGGTAGGAACATTTGAAGTGGTAACATTATACCATTTTGACACTTTATCTAATATTTCAGCAAGTGTCTCATCTTCAAAAGCAAAAACTTGCTCTTTCCATAGCAGATTATTTTCCTTAAACGCTTCTGGTACTATCTCACCCTTATCAAGGATAATTGACTCCCCTGCAATCAATATAGCTTCTTTATCTTTTTGACTTTTGGTAGAAACTTTCCCCTCCACCAACGTCAATGTTTCCTTTTGATTAGGATAAGATTTTAAGTTGAATTTCGTACCCAGAACTCTTATCGTTTGTTGAGCAGTTTCGACAAAAAATGGTCTCGTACTATCTTTTGCCACTTCGAAAAAAGCTTCGCCAACAAGTTTTACTCTTCTTTCAGTTGCGCTAAAATTCAATTTCTCGAGAGAAGAGGCAGCATTGATCCAAACTTTACTCCCATCTTCTAGGGTGATACTGAATATTTCTGCATTAGCCGAACGAGCAGCAACCAACTTATTGTCAGCATACTTAACTTTTCCGTCAATTTTTAAAGAAGAATTTAAGCTGTTGTTAGTTGGCGCTAATACACTTAATTTAGGACCATCATAAATTATATGATCGCTTTTTCCTGTTTTAAAATAAGAAATACCAACTCCTACGATTGCAACTACAGCTGCCGCAGACATAATGCGTTTTGAATATAAGCGCAGGTTGTTCTTTGGGGTTTTACTAACAATTTTTCTTCGGATGTTGTTTTTAACAACTTCCATAGAATCTTCAACAAGAAGCGTTTCCTCCTCATTTGATTGATACCAATTATTAATTATTTTAAAATCTTCTCGCTTTGACCGAGCAGTAAAAAGCCTATGTATAGCTTGTTTTATTGGTTCTGTTAATTTCATATTTCTAGCGTTACTAACTTATAGTACAGCAACTCGAGAAATACGCACGCTTTAAGATTAAAAAAAATAAAAAATAATAGGCAAGTACTTTCTTAATACTTTCAATGCCTTAGAAAGTTGGTTTTCTACAGTCCTTTTAGAAATATTCATCTTCTCCGCAATCTCGTCATTCGATAAATAATCCTGACGGGAAGATTTAAATATGATTCTACACTGCTTTGGCAACTCTTCTACCTTACTAAAAAGATGTTCCTTCAGCATTTTTTCCTCCATAGCATCTTCAATGGAAAGCTCCATCATTTCGATATCATCAGGATATTCTTCTAAATATTGTGTACGATTGTGCTTGTAGATGGCACGTAAAATCGAATACTTCACGGCCTTGGTTAAATAAGCACCAAGATTTTCGATAGATTTAGGATTTTTATGATTAAGCAAACTCAGAAATACATCCTGTACACAATCTTCTGCCATAGACTGGTCCCTACATCTATGAAAAGCAACAGCAAACAAACTCTCCCAATATTTATCATATAATCTGGAGAATTGCTGTTTGTCATTCTTAAGGTTAGATAAAAAATCTTTATCGTATGAATCACTTAGGTTCAATTGCTTTTCATTTTACGCAAAGATACCTATTTTCTAAATCATAAAAATCTTGCATTTTGTTAAATTAATCATAAAGATTTATCTTTTTTAATTCAAAATTTTCATTTTATCACTAAACTAAAGCATAATTTCTAAACCTTAATTACAAAATATTCTTAAAAACTATAACTCAGTAGAAATTCAAACTATTATCTTCGCCCCCAATTTTATTATATGTTATGAAAGATAGAATCTCCACAATTAGCCTACTCGCTTCTTTATTTTTACTTATTCAGATACCTCAAATTGGATATGCAATTGATAAAGGAATCATCGTAAAGGGACAAGTTTTTTACGATGCCAATCGTAATGGCATTCATGAGGCTAAAGAAAAAGGTTTAAAGAACATCTTAATTTCAAACGGAAAAGATATCGTTAAAACAGATAAAAATGGCTTATATACCATTGAAGCAAATATTGGTGAATCAATTTTTCCAATCCTACCATCGGAATATACTTGGAGTAAATCCAAATCGAAAGTAGTTAATGCAAATTATCTTTATTTAGATCCAAATCAAGCAGTTATAAAGGACACCATTTCATGGTATGTACCGGTGTTCAAAAGCGAAGCAGCTAATTCCTTTAGTTTTGGAGCTATTGGAGATATCCAAGTAGATAATACAGAAGAATTAAATTATGCTGCGAAAAGTATTTTTTCTGAACTAAATAACCGAAACGATATTCGTTTCAACTTAATGCTTGGCGATATAGTTAATGATAAAGTTGAGTTATTGCCAATGATGCATGACATGATGAATCAGCTACCTTCATCTTCTTGGACATTGGTAGGCAATCACGATCGAAACGTGGACAACCCATTGTTTATGAATGATGCTTTTAATCGAGTGAATGGAAGTGATAATTACTCCTTTAATTACGGAAAAGCACATTTTATCGTGTTAAACAACATTTTCGCAACAGATAAGAAGAGTTATGAAGGAAGGTTAACAGCTAAACAATTACAGTTTTTGAAAAATGATTTGTCTTATGTCTCAAAAGAAATAACGATTGTGATTAGTCAGCATATCCCAATGGTTGCCACTAAAAACAAACAGGAGATATTAGATTTGCTTAAAGATTACGCTAACGTGCTAATACTATCTGGACATACACATACAGTTAGTAGACATTTTTTTAATTATCCAAATATTCAAGAACTAGGGGTTGGCGCAACTTGTGGAAATTGGTGGCGAGGTGAGAAAAACACAGATGGAGTACCGAATGCTTTAATGCAATGTGGTACGCCAAGAGGCTATTTTGTGATAAATTTTGATGATGACAAATACAACTTTCGTTACAAAGGAGTTGGTTTAGATGCCACAAAACAAATGACACTCACCACAGATAGCAACCGAATGGTAGTAAATGTTTTTGGAGGAAGCGATAGCACTACTGTTTCCATCAAAATCGATGATGGAGAGTGGATAAAAATGAACCACAAAAAGGAGGTTGACCCAACAGTACTAAAAATTGTAGAACTTAACCAATCTAAAGTATATCCTACTCAAGGCAATACAGCCAATCCTCTTCGCAAACGATATTCTTCGCACATATGGGAATTAACAAGATCAACCACATCATCGTCTCCAAAAAATACCGTGGTTTTAGTTAAAGCACAAGATCGATTTGGTTTAAATGTGGAGGAAAAATTTTTACTGTACAATAATCTCAATTAAAAGAAATCTCCGACGGCAGCAAAGCGTTCAAAATCATTGCTCTAAGATAACTTATAAAAGATAAACACAAATATTAAAACAGCTAATCTGTCCAATTATGAAGAAAGAACGAACATAGAAATTCAAAAAATGGATTAGAAAAATCGGTTTTTGGGGCTTTATGTTCTTTTTGGTAAAAGGCTTGGTTTGACTGGCTGTAGGTTATTTTATTGTTAAATAAGTGATAAGTAAGATGTTTTAGGTTATAAGTTTTGCCGAGCAGACTTAAAACCTACAACTTAAATCGCTAGACTAAGTATTATTTCTTACATATCAATCATTTACAACTTATCAGAGTAGCTATAAATTTATATATTTAGAGAGTTTTTAGCTGCTCTGATTATGAATTTCAAACCTCTCTTCTTCTTCCTTATACTCTGTCTTGCTTTCTTCACCGGAAAAACTCAAGACCGACCTAAAATTAATTTCAGCTTATTCGAAGACACCACTTCAACATTAAGTCTTTCTGAAATAAAAAAATTATATCTTGGGCACCGCTTCGAAACACTTCAACAACCTTCATTCAATCCTGGCTATACAGAATCTGTATACTGGTTAGCCGTAAATCCATCCAGACTACCTTTAGGCAAAGAATGGCTATTAGCAATAGATAATCCGCACATCAATATCCTAGAATGGTATCAAGTAAACAGTGTAGGGAAATCTGAGCTGTTATACACCACTGGTGACTTTTTCCCATTTAAACAACGTCCATTCCCTGAGTTTACCAGTTTTGCACTACCTATAAAACCTACCGATGGCTTCCATTTACTAAAAGTTGATAAACGAAGGGAAAGCTTACAGGTTCCCATACGTATTTTGAGTTACGATGAACTTGCTAGAGCATACATTAATGGAAATCTTATCAATGGATTGCTGTCTGGAACCATTATCATGATGATTTTTTTTAGTTTGGTATTGTGGATCAGCACTCGCAAAAAGCTCTACCTCTATTATGGTTTGTATATCGGTGCGCTACTGTTATGGATTGTGAGCAACAAAGGTTTAGGATTTGAGTATTTATGGCCAAATAGTAGCTTCTATCCTAGTAGAGCAAGACCTATTGCCTTATTATTGGTGGTGATCTTTAACATCCAATTTATGCAGGTATTTATAGGGCAAACCAAAAAAAGCTATTTCTTTTACCCCAATAAAGCGTTACAAATTTTTAGCATTATTTTTTTAGCACTAATAATCATTCCCACAAACTATCAAAATTCATTAGTCACTTTTAAATACGCACAAACAATTATAATTATCATCTCAAGCATACTACATCTTCTGATATTGATTAGTACCATTGAACAAATTAGAAAAGGAGTTAACGAAGCTAAATTTCATCTCGCTGCCACCTTAGTTCTATATTTTTCGGGTTTGGCTGAACAATTATATATGTACGGCACAGTGATGCTCAGTTATTATGCAGCCCAATTTGCGTTACTAAGTGGCTTAGTGTTAGAAGCTTCAATACTTCTGTACGGTTTGGCGCAAAAGTTCAATAGATATAGAAAGGAACGCGTAAACTTATTGAGAGAAAAAAACGAACAGCAAAAGATATTAACCGACACCATAGTTGAGGTACAGGAAAAAGAACGTAAAATCTTCGCAGATAGATTACATGATGAAATTGGAGCAATGTTATCAGTGGTTGCCTTACATTTAAACACGTTAAAGAAAAACCAACTCTCGTTAACAGGCAGTAACCAAAATAAGTTAGAACAAGCTGATGAAATGCTTTTACAGGTAGCTGATACTGTACGTACAATGAGCCATCAAATTAGTCCGGTAACTATAGAAAAGTTGGGTTTTGTAAAAGCTTTAGAAAGCTTAATTCTGAGCATTAATAATACCGAGAAGTTATATATCGAATTTGTATGCATAGGTTTTGAAGATCCTACTCTTTACGCCAACAATTACTTAAATAGCATTTATAGAATTATACAAGAGCTACTTCAAAATATGATTAAGCACGCTGCAGCTTCAAACGGCATCATACAACTGATAGAACATGATGATATGATTGTAATTATGGCTGAAGACAATGGACTTGGCCTAACACCTGAGCGAATGGACAATCCATTAGGTTCTGGAATGAACAGCATATTTTCGAAAGTAAATTATCTACAAGGAAAGATAGAAATTGAAACGCCTGGTGATGGCACGCTAATTAACATCGAATTACCAAAGTAAGATTACTAACTGATGAACAACATTAAAATCTATATAGCCGACGACCATCAACTTTTAATAGACGGACTAGTTTCCGCATTAAGTGATTATGCCCACATTAAGATTATTGGGGTGGCCAACGATGGAAAAAAAGTATTGAATGATGTTTTTTTGGACAAGCCAGATGTACTTTTGCTTGATTTAAACATGCCACAAGTAGATGGATTACAGGTTATTGAGAAAATAAAAGCAAACCAAAAGGATATAAAAATTTTAGTACTATCTAATTACGATGCCAACCACATTATCAAGGAAGTACAACAAAAAGGTGCTGATGGTTACTTACTCAAAAATGGTTCTATCTCAGAATTGATTTCTGCTATCCATGCGGTTTATAATGGACAATCAGTTTTTGAAAATATTAGCCAAACTAGTATTAAAAAAGAAACAAATTATTTCATGGATGATTTCATGAAAGAATACCTGCTCACCAAACGTGAACACGATATTTTACTACTCATGGCTAAAGGCAAATCAAGTGTCGAGATTAGCGATACATTATTTATTAGTGCCGCTACCGTAAGTACACATAGAAGAAACATCCTTAAAAAACTGGGATTAAAAAGAACTTCAGAAATTATGAGTGTGGCTGTTTCGAAAGGCTGGTTGAAAGAGTAAGGAGCAAAGACTGGATTTAAAATCCTTGATCTTTATTCCTTGTTCTTTTTATCGAAACTAAATCCCTCTCCTAGCCTTCTCTCTACTAATTAAAGAAAGTTCTCTACCAGTTTGTCCAGCTACAGAGGTGTTTTCTTGCGCTCTTCTAAATAAATAAGGCATTACAGCTTTGATAGGACCATAGGGAACATATTTGGCCACATTATAACCGGCCTTCGACAGGTTAAAGCTCAAATTATCGCTCATACCTAAAAGCTGCGCAAAATAAACGTGCGGATGATTATGCGCTATTCCTTTCTCGTCAATCAACTCAGTTAGTAAACGACTGCTTTCTTCATTATGTGTACCACAAACAAATCCAATTCTATCGATATGATTTACACAGAAACGTAGTGCATCGTTGTAATCTCTATCAGTTGCGGCTTTATCTGGTTGTATTGGAGACAGATAACCATTTTCTTCGGCACGCTTACGTTCCTTTTCCATATAAGCCCCACGAACCAATTTAGCACCTAAAATAAAATCAACTTCTTTCGCAATCAGAAAATCTGCTTCTAAGCCAGCCAGTTTATCATGACGATAGATTTGATAAGTATTGAAAACGATCAATTGCTCTTTATTGAACTTCATCATCATTTCTATCGCTAACAAGTCAATAGTATCTTGGATCCAAGTTTCTTCTGCATCAATCATTACCGGCACTTTTCTTTCAAATGCTATACGACAGATTTTCTCGCAGCGTTGTTTTACCCGTTCATATTCGGCAGTTTCTAAAACAGTCAATTCCTGCTTAGCATCTAATTTTTCTAGCAAAGCGAATCGGCCAATGCCCGTTACCTTAAAAACTGTAATTGGAATTCTTGGGTCACCATCTGCACGCTCAATAGTTCTAATGATCTCTTCGCAGGTAAAATCAAAAACATGCTCCTCATCCTCCCCTTCTACAGAATAATCTAAAATAGTCCCTACCTTTCCTTGATGCAATTGCTCAATAGTGTGTTCACATTCTGCAATGGTTTCGCCACCACAAAACTGTTTAAAAATGGTTGCTTTGATTGCCCCTTGTATCGGCAAACCAATATTAAGCATAAAATTGGCCACTGGCGGTCCTACTTTAGTCAGAAAGTTACTTCCAATCATTTTGAAAAGCCAATACGCCTGTTTCAATTCGGCATTAGATTTATGTCCGAATGCAACCTCAGTATTATTGAAGTCTATTTTTTGCTTGGGAAAAGCATTCATTTTTATAAGTGTTTAGTCAGAACGCTGCAAAAATATAAATAACTAAGCAGGTTAACGCGAAAGACTTTTAAATAATCGTAAATTCGCAGTGTCATGATACAATTTAAACTCGAAGGGGAATTTATCCCATTAATTGCACTTTTAAAAGCTACATCGCTGGTTCAAAGTGGCGGAGAAGCACAAACCATTGTCGAAGAAGGACTTGTCAAAGTGAACGGCACCACCGAAAACCGTAAACGATTAAAGGTACGTGTAGGTGATAAAGTTGAATTTTTAAGCCAAACCATAGAAGTGATTTAATGGAAGCTTTAAAAAATAACGATCATTTTATCCATTTCGAAAGTGGATTGGTTCCTTTAAATGACATTTTAGCTGAGAAAAAGTACAGTAAGGTGTTCGTTTTTGCTGATTCAACTACTGCCGAAATTTGCCTTCCTGTTTTTCAAGATTTTTTACCAGAGCTAGATAATTTCGATATTATTGAAACCGATCCGGGCGAAGCAAATAAAAATATTGATTTCTGTATCGGCATTTGGAAAACCTTGCTAGATTTTGAGGCAGACAGAAAATGTTTGATGATTAACCTCGGTGGTGGTGTAATCACTGATATGGGTGGCTTCGTGGCCTCTACTTACAAACGAGGTATCGATTTCATCAATATTCCTACCACGCTACTTTCGCAAGTTGACGCTTCTGTAGGCGGAAAAACAGGTATAGATATTGATAACGTGAAGAACATGGTGGGCACTTTTAGTTTACCTCAAGCAGTGTTTATTGAAAATGCTTTTTTACGCACCTTGCCTCAACGCGAATTATTATCTGGCTTTGCCGAAATGATTAAACATGGTTTGATTGCTGATGCAACATATTATCAGGAATTAAAAGAAAGCGATTATAACCACATTAGTGCAGCGGCTATCTATCACTCTGTAAAAATCAAAAACGATGTGGTATTGGCAGATCCTTTTGAAAGAGGATTACGCAAAATTTTAAATTACGGACACACCATCGGCCATGCCGTAGAAGGATACGCATTGGTAAATGACAAAGCTCCATTAACTCATGGTGAGGCCATTGCCATTGGGATGATCTGCGAAGCTTACCTCTCTGCAAAATACTGTAATTTATCACAAGAAGAGTTAACAGAAATTGCCACTTACATTCTTTCCCTTTATCCTAAATACAACATTAAATCTAAAAGTTTCGAGGCTTTGTTGGCACTAATGCAAAGCGATAAAAAGAATGAAGGCGGTTTTATCTTATTTTCTTTACTGGACAAAATTGGCAAATGTGTTTTCAATTGTAAAGTAACTAAAGAAGATATTTTTGATAGTTTGACTTACTACAATAATTTGCAGCCTAACAAATAACCTGAATACCGTTTTGTTATTCGGTTCAGAAACTGCAAAATAAAATTATTTTCATTTAACTATTGACAAATTAAATTTGTTGGTGTACATTTGACACCAGAAGACAAAAAATGAATTTTAACACTACATATTGGTTTGGTTACTTTTACTACTACAGTGAGAGCCAGGACTAATATGCAGAAAAATATATAAGATATTTAAAATGTAAAAAAGGTCCTGGCTAAAAAGTCAGGACCTTTTTTTGTTTAGCACAATTATGAAGACAAAAACAAGGGTAGCCATACAAGGTATCAAAGCATCATTCCACGAAGAAGCAGCTTTTAAGTTTTTTGGAAAAGACATCGAAACGGTTGAGTGTAACTCTTTTAAACAAACCTGTGACGTTTTAGACGAAAACAAAGCTGACTATGTAGTAATGGCCATTGAAAACTCCATTGCTGGTAGTTTATTACCTAACTACACTTTAATCCGAGAATACAATTTTGCAGTAGTGGGCGAGGTTTACCTACCTATACAGTTGCACTTGTTAGCTTTACCTGGAGTAAAATTCGAAGATATTAAAGTAGCTACTTCCCACCCTATCGCTATCAGACAGTGTGTAGATTTCTTCGAAGAGTTTCCTCAAATTCAGGTAATTGAAGGTAATGACACTGCGGCTTGTGCTAAGAAAATCAAAGACGGCCAGTTAAAAGATACCGTAGCCATCGCCAATGCTTTAGCTGCAGAAACTTATGGCTTAGACATCATCGAAAGAAGAATTGAATCGAACAAAAAGAACTTCACTCGTTTCTTGATTCTTAGAAAGGATAAAACAGAAGTAGAAAAAGGAATCAACAAAGCATCTATCTGCTTTCAGGTTGGTCACCACGTAGGGGCTTTGGCTCAAGTACTTCAAATCTTTGCAGAACTGAACGTAAACTTAACAAAAATACAATCTATGCCGGTCCTTGGACGCAGAAATGAGTACTACTTTTATGTAGATATAGAATGGAAAAACATCGAAAACTATGACGCGGCCATCAGAAAAGTATTAAAATTCACCGTGAATTTCAACATCATGGGCGAATACATTAAGAATGATAAAGTATAGAATGGTTAACTGTTGAAACTGTGAAACTGTTTAACTGACGATTAACCGATTAAAACAAATAACCGATTAAACATTAAAAATAAATATCCTAAAAAATGAAACTAAATTTAAACATCGAGCCTTTAGAAAACTGGCTAACGGCAAACAACCAACCTTTATTAATCTCTGGACCTTGTAGTGCAGAAACTGAAGACCAATTATTAACTACAGCGCATTTATTAGCTGCAACTGGTAAAGTAAGTGTGTTAAGAGCTGGTATCTGGAAACCACGTACTCGTCCAGGAGAGTTTGAAGGTATTGGCAGCATTGGCTTAGAGTGGTTAAAACGTGCTAAAGCAGAAACTGGTTTACCTACAGCGGTAGAGGTGGCGAACGCTAAACACGTTGAAGAAGCTTTGGCTGCTGGCGTAGATATCCTTTGGATTGGTGCTCGTTCTACAGTAAACCCTTTTACGGTGCAAGAAATTGCTGATGCTTTACAAGGACACGATATCCCTGTATTGATCAAAAACCCAGTAAACCCTGATTTACAATTGTGGATTGGTGCTATTGAGCGTATCAACAAAGCTGGTATCACTAAAATTGGTGCTATTCACCGTGGTTTCTCTTCGTTCGAAAAATCATCTTTCCGTAACGAACCAATGTGGGAGCTTGCTATCCAATTGAAAACACTTTGCCCAGATTTACCAATCATCAACGATCCGAGTCACATTTGCGGTAACCGTGAGTTAATCCCTTACATTTCTCAAAAAGCGTTAGACTTAGATATGCAAGGCTTAATGATCGAGTCGCACTTAGACCCATCAGTAGCTTGGACAGATGCTAAACAACAGTTAACTCCAGCTGCAGTAAGCGAATTAATGGACCGTTTAACCGTACGTGAACCAGAATCAACTAACGAAGCTTTTGTAGATAAATTAGCTGATTTACGTAAATCAATTGATAAAATCGATGATTTGTTATTGCAAAAATTAGGTGAGCGCATGTCTATCGTAGAGAAAATTGGCGAATACAAACGTGATAACCAAGTAACTGTATTGCAAGTTAACCGTTGGGATGAAATCCTTAAAAAAGGAACTGCATTTGCTAAAGCTTTGAAATTAGATGAGCATTTTACTGAGAAATTCTTAGAATTGGTACACGGCGAATCTATCCGTAAGCAAACGGAAATTTTAAACGCTGGCAAAGTTACTCAAGAAGGTATCGCAGCTGAACAACACACAGAAGTAAAGGCTTAGTTTTTAGCAATTACTTATTTTTTAGGATAATAAGCATTGTCTCGGTCGCCCGTCATTTCGAGCGAAGTGCAACGTAGCCGAGAATTGGAAATCAACGAAGTTAAATCTTTGAACTTTGTAATCGACATTGTAAAAAGATCTCTCCATTTCGCTACGCTTCAGTCGAGATGACGGAAAGACCGAGACAGCTTTAACCTATATCGACCTAATACAACCAAACCATGCATAAAAATGCGATTGTTTCTTTTAAAGGAACACAAAATATACAAGCGGAAATACAACTAACAGGCTCAAAAAGCGAATGCAACAGAGCTCTGATTATCAAATCGTTGAGCAAGAATTTGGTAAAAGTAGAAAATTTATCAAACGCTGCCGACACCGTTACCTTAAACGCAATTCTATCTGATCTAGATACCTATGAAAATGATAGCACTATCGAAAAAACCGTAGATGTGGGTCCAGCTGGCACTGCAATGCGATTTTTATCTGCCTATCTTTCCGCAAAAAATGGGAATTTCCTATTAACCGGAACCGAACGCATGAAACAACGTCCTATCGGAATTTTAGCTGATGCGTTAAAACAAATTGGTGCCGATATCAGCTATGCTGAACAAGACGGCTTTCCGCCTTTGACAATTAACGGACCGCTTGAACAAATAAACTCGCATATCAAAATAAAAGGAGACATCAGCAGCCAATATATTTCGGCTTTGTTGATGTTAGCTCCTACTCTTAAACAAGGACTAACCTTGGAAATTGTTGGCGAATTAACCTCGAAACCCTATGTAGAAATGACTTTGGCCATGTTAGCCGAATGCGGTATTTCACACGAGTGGAACGGAAATTTAATCACCATACAACATCAAGCATTTAAACCCTCTACCCTAATTGTAGAACCAGATTGGAGCGCTGCTTCTTATTGGTATAGCATTGTAGCTTTGGCAAAAGAAGCCAAAATCAGTCTTCCGCACCTGCGGGATAAAAGCTTGCAAGGCGATAGCCAAATCAAAACCATTATGGAGATTTTTGGCTTGAGTACCACTAAAACCGAAAACGGAATAGCTTTCGAAAAAAACCAAGCGATTAAAGACACCGATAAAGTTTTAGACTTAAAAACTTGCCCAGACTTGGCACAAACCATCGTAGTTGTTGCTGCAGCCTTGGGAATAAATATGGCTTTTACAGGTTTAGAAACCTTAAAAATAAAAGAGACCGACCGTGTAGCTGCATTGCAAAACGAGTTGGCTAAAATTGGCGTAAAGCTAAACGAAGATAATTTAATTTATACTTTAGATTGCTCGGGACTGCATTTCCCTAAAAAGGTAAGTATCGCTACTTATGAAGACCACCGTATGGCAATGGCCTTCGCTCCTTTAGCACTATTAATTGAGGAATTAGAAATTGAAGACTATAACGTAGTTGAAAAATCTTATCCTTATTTTTGGGAAGACTTAAAGAAAGTGGGGTTTGAAGTAGTTAGTATTTAGTACAAAGTATTTAGACTACGACAAATCTCATAAAGCAATATCTAACTACTAAATACTAACGACTATATACTCAAAAAATGGCAGGCAACTCATTCGGGCAATTATTTCGCATTACAACTTTTGGTGAATCTCATGGCGTAGCCATTGGTGTTATTTTAGATGGCTGTCCGGCAGGATTAAAAATAGATTTAGATTTCATTCAATCGGAACTAGACAAAAGAAAACCTGGTCAATCTAAAATTACCACACAACGTAAGGAAAGTGATACAGTGCAAATCCTCTCAGGAACTTTTGAAGGAAAAAGTACGGGCACACCAATTGCGATGTTGATTCCTAACGAAGACCAACGCAGTAAGGATTATGGGCACAATGTGGATGTTTATCGTCCGAGCCACGCAGATTATGTTTACGATGCTAAATATAGTATCCGTGACCACCGTGGTGGTGGTCGTTCTTCGGCCAGAGAAACCGCAGCTAGAGTAGCAGCAGGTGCGGTGGCAAAACTGCTCTTGAAACATCATGGCATCGATATTTTCGCTCACGTTACCGCTGTAGGCAAAATCAATGCACCTATTTTAGGAAGCGATAACATTACCGAATTACTAGAACTAAGAGAAGCTAACATTGTACGTTGTGCAGACCCAGCCACAGCAAATGAAATGATAGAATTTATCGATAGCATTCGTAAAGATGGCGATACCGTTGGCGGTAAAGTTTCTTGCGTAATTAAAGGCTGTCCTGCTGGTTTGGGAGAACCTGTGTTTGATAAACTTCATGCTGATTTAGGCAAAGCAATGCTAAGCATTAACGCCGTACATGGTTTTGAATATGGTTCTGGATTTGAAGGAACAGAATTGAGAGGTTCTGAACATAATGATGTTCCACTACCAAAATCTCAAGATGAAAACCAGTTTAAAACCATTACCAACCACGCTGGTGGAGTTTTAGGTGGCATTTCTAACGGGATGGACATTACTTTCAAGGTTGGCTTTAAACCTGTGGCTACCATTATGCACAACCAGCAAACCATTAACGTTGCTGGCGAAGCTTCGGAAATTAAGGGCAAAGGTCGTCACGACCCTTGCGTAGTGCCAAGGGCCGTAGTAATTGTAGAAGCAATGGCTGCTTTGGTTCTAGCAGATCATTTATTGAGAAATAGAACAAGTAAAATATAGGCCCTAGCCTATGAGTAAGGGCGAAAATTTTTCGCCCCAATATATAAACCTTATCTCAACTATGCGTATCCTATTTCTACTACTTTTTTTAGGTTTCGGTGCCAAAGCCCAATCTTTCAAAGAGCAAATTGCTACACACCGTGAACATTACAAAGCAGATTTTGTGAAAAGTGAACGTGCGCCACTAAAAGAACCTGATTTAAAATATCTGCAATTCTATGACGCCGACAGCACTTATAGCATAAATGCAAAAGTAACATTATTGGAAGGCGAAAAGGCTTTTAAAATGCCGACCTATGCTGGTACAACTGCAGATTACATCCGCTATGCGAAGCTAAATTTTGAATTAAATGGCAAACCTGTACAGTTAACTTTATATAGAAACATTGCTTTGGCTGCCAATGCGGCTTATAAAGATTACCTATTCTTACCTTTTACAGACCAAACCAACAACAAAGAAACTTACGGCGGTGGTCGTTATATCGACTTAAAAACCACAGCCATTATAGATGGCAAAATCGAGTTAGATTTTAATAAAGCCTACAATCCATATTGTGCTTATAGCGATGGCTACCGCTGTCCTATTCCACCAGAAGAAAACGACCTTGCTTTAGCTATTAATGCTGGGGAGAAAAAGTATAATGGAGAAAAAAAGAAACTACTTATAAACTAAGCGTGTGAACCTTTTTCTAATTTGATTAAAGCAAGAAAATCATTCCAAAAAGCTATATCTTTAACAGCAATGAGATATAACTGCTTGATTATAGACGACAACGAAATAGAACGAGACTTAATAGAAACCTATTTATCTAAGTTAAGTCAATTAAATATCGTTGCTGTTTGTGAAAATGGGTTAGAAGCAATACAAATATTAAGAGACAGTGCTATAGACATTGTTTTTTCAGATATAGACATGCCCGATTTATCTGGCATAGAACTACTCAAAAACATCAAAAATCCTCCAGTATTCATATTCGTAACTGCTCACCTTGAACATGCGGTAGAAAGTTTTGAACTAGATGCACTTGACTTTATTGCCAAGCCTGTAAGTTTAGAGCGCCTAGTAAAATCAGTAAATAAGGCAATGGATTACTTGGAGTTGAAACGAAAAGTCAACGAATTCTCTACAGAACAAACGGCTAATGAAGATGGTGTGTTCTTTATTAAAGAAACTAAGGGCTACACACGTTTAAACTACGATGAGGTAATTTATATTGAAAGCTTGGGCGATTTCTCCAAACTCTTCACCCACACCGATGTACATATCACCTTAGTAAACTTAAAAAACTTGGAACATCAACTTCCAAAACATTATTTTAGGGTGCACAAGCAATACATTGTCAACTTCAACAAAATAGTTACCGCCAACTCTTATGAAATCATATTAGAGAACGAGTTCAAAGTACCCTTAAGCCCTTCTTATAGAGACGAAGTAATCACATTGATTACAGACAAAGCATTAACTAGAAGCCCTAAAAAACAGCTGGATAATTAAAATTAAGTTGTTTTGCGCAGCACAAGCATAAATATCGTACCTTCTGGAGCGTTAGAACGAGCGGTTAACGTTGCATCCATCAGCTGAGCAAAAGTTTTGCAGAGCGTTAAGCCAAGTCCTGTACCTTTTTCTTTGTTTGTACCCAAGGTAGTTTCTCCCAACTGATGAGTTGCTGTATTAAAAGACTGTAATTGCGCCACGCTCATACCCATACCGTTATCTACAATTTCTATGATAGTCTGGTGTTCTATTTCACGAACTATTATCTTGATTTCGCCTCCATTAGGAGTAAATTTAATGGCATTACTTAATAGATTTCTAATGATTAGTGTTAGCATATTGGCATCTGCAACGGCTTGTGCAACACCTTCCTCCAAATAAAGTAGCGTAATTTGCTTTTGAGCTGCTTCATTTTGCATTGTCAAAACTACTTCCGACAATGTGCTGCTGATCATTAGATTCTCCAAATTCTGCTCAATCCCTTGTAATTGACTGTAAGCCCAGTTCAGCAGGTTTTCCATCATCACCGAAGTATGTCCTAGAGAATTTTTAAGGTTAGCCGCATATCTTTTTAGTTTCTCTTCGCTCACGTTACCATTTTCTAGCAAATCAATGAAAGCAATCAATGAGTTTACAGGCGTACGCATATCATGGCTTACCACACTAAAAATCCGGTCTTTTACTTTGCCTAAACTTTCTAACTCTTCCTTTTGAGCCAGTACCAATTGATTCAGCTTTGCTGTTTTACGTCGAATACTGTTAATAAACAATGTAGCAACTAATAGCACTACTGCCAAGACTGCAAAAAAGATAGATAAATTACTAGTCAGCTTCGCTTTATTTGCTTGTACTAAAAGTTGCTGGTCTGTCTTCTCTTTTTGCAAATTAGCTAACAATCTTTGTTGCTTAAGCTGATTTTCTTTTTGAAGCTTCTCGCTTTCTAAACCTGCCTGCGTTTGTAGAAAATTCAATCGCTGGATATTCTTCTCCTTATCACTAAGTTCTAACTCTTGCTGTTTCAACAGTAACTCTTGTTGTCTCTTTTTAACCAAAAGCAATTGCCTATCGAGCTCCAAATTTGTTAATTGCTGCTTCATTTGATAATCTCTTTCTTTAATAGAAAAATCGAGCTGCAATTGTTTGCGGGTTATTTCTTTCTCTTTTTCTTCGTTAAATATTTGCTCTCTATAATAAATATATTTTCTAAAATAAATTAATGCATCTCCAAACTTACCTTGCTTTTCAGCCATATTACTCAAAGCTAAAAAGGCATCTCTTTGCAATAAATCCCTTTTATCTTCTATACCAATTTTAATTACTTCTTGCAGAAAATTATGTGCGGATTGGTACTCTTGGTCTCCATCAATGTAAAAGTTAGCCAAGGCAAGTAAACTCAACGCGTAGTCCCTTCTACTATTTCCCTTATGGAAAGAAATAGCAGACTTATATGCACTTAATGCTAAATCTCGTTTACCAGTTTTAGCATATATACTTGCCCTTATTTCACTGATATTTCCCATTAATCCAACATTCTCTTTCCCATCTTTATTTGCAATTTCATAGGCTTTGTTGAGATTAAATAAAGACTTCTCATATAGTTGGCTCTTGGTTATTCCAAATTTTGTCAACTCTAGTCCTTCTACTTCAAAAAAAGCTTGACCTAACTTAACATAGCTTAATGCTATGCCGTAGTCATTATTGTTTTCAATATTGTTATCTCTAAAGATTTTATTCGCCTTTTCTAAATATTGTACCGCATTATAGTATTGTTTCAATCCAATATAAACACTTGAGATATTAACATAACAAGCTGCGAAACCAGTTACATCATCAGTACCTTTAAAATTTTCTATCGCTTTAAAATTAGCATCTAGCGCCTTCGAATAATCTGGAATGGCCGCATACATAGCACTCAAATTCTGATAAACACCGGCTATCTGTCGCTTTTCTTTCAGCTCTTCATACTTTTCAATTGATTTACCATAGTATTCTTCAGCTAAAAAATATTTATTATCCGCATGGTGATAAAAGCCGATATAATAATAAGCCTCAGCGATAAAGGTGGGTTTATTTAATTTCTTAGCAAGTGCTACAGTTTTATCAGCGTAATTACTAGCTTCTTCTATTTTATCCAATCTTATATAATTTCTATACAATTGGCTATAGCGAGTTAACTTTAAAGAGTCTTCTGTTTTATGACTGAGATTCAATGTCAATAAACTATCTATTTTTTTTTCTATTTGGCGTATTTGAGCTTTGCCTTCATTTATAAAAAATAAAATTAATACGAGCGTAAGAAATAAACGGATTTTCATTAGGAGTAGCGCTTTAAAGAATAGCTAAGATACAAAAAGCACTTTAAACGACAAGAGGACGATAAATTATCGTCCTCTTGCTAAATCATCTTATTAATATCCTAGTATAATTTCGGATACCTATCCGGATTTGCCTCATTCATCATCGCATAAGCAACCTCAATAATATCATCAACAGATGGTTTGGCAAAATAATCACCATCAGAGCCATAAGGAGGACGGTGTGCTTTTGCTGCCAAAGTTTGCGGTTTACTGTCTAATAGGTAATAACCTTTCTGTACTTCCAATATTTGCTGTAGGATATAAGCACTGGCACCGCCTGGCACATCTTCATCAACCACTAACAATTTATTTGTTTTTTGCAGCGAATGAGCGCACAACTGGTCTAAATCAAATGGCAACAATGTCTGAACATCTATTATTTCGATAGAAATACCAAAGTTATCCAGTTCTTCCGCTGCTTCTTCTACCAATCTTAAAGTAGACCCATAACTTACCACTGTGATATGAGTACCTTCTTTAATAATCTCAGCTTTACCTAAAGGAACCGTAAACTCTCCCACATTCTCAGGTAATTTTTCTTTTAGGCGATAGCCGTTTAAACACTCAATCACTAAAGCAGGTTCGTCGGATCTAAACAAGGTGTTATACATTCCTGCCGCTTGGGTCATATTACGAGGCACGCAGATATGCAAGCCACGTAAAGAACCTAAAATCATCCCCATTGGAGAGCCCGAATGCCAAATTCCTTCTAATCTATGTCCACGGCTTCTGATGATCAATGGTGCTTTTTGCCCAGCTTTTGTACGATAAGACAAAGTAGCTAAATCGTCACTTAAAACCGTAATGGCATATAATAAGTAATCTAAATACTGGATCTCAGCAATTGGTCGCAAACCTCTCATAGCCAAACCAATACCTTGTCCTACAATCGTAGATTCTCTAATACCCGTATCAGTGATTCTAATCTCACCATATTTTGCCTGCAAGCCAGCAAAACCTTGATTTACGTCTCCAATGGCACCTAAATCTTCTCCAAAAGCAACCAATCTGGCGTCTCTAGCAAAGTTAGCATCAAAGCAAGCATTCAAAATTTCACGACCATCCAACATTTTAGACTGCTCGTTATATTTAGCAGCAATGTGAGGTACTTTAAAAGGACTTTCTATACCATCAGTAAATAACTTAGAATTATATAATTCTGCATAAAAATCAGTTTTAGCCTCATACCATTTGATGAGCACACTCCTATCTTCTGAAGGTGATTTTACGCTTTGCCTAATTGCTTTTCTGGCAGCAGAAACCACTTCTTTACGTAGCGCATCATGAGTTGAAGCCAACTGTGCAGCAATTTTACTCAAAGCAGGATTACCGTTAGCCATATTACTGATCATACGGACTACATCTGCCTGCTCTTGTTTGATGGTATCTAAAAACTCGTTCCAAGCTTCTCTCTGTACCTCTCGTACATATTTTTTAGCTGCCTCTTCTACGCCATCTAATTGTTCTTTAGTTGCAATTGCCGATTCAATCATCCAATCACGCATTTTTACGATACAATCGTGTTCTTTCTCCCAAGCTAGACGATCTTTGCCTTTGTAACGCTCATGAGAACCAGAAGTAGAATGCCCCTGCGGTTGTGTAACTTCAGTAACGTGTATTAAAACAGGTACGTGTTCGTTTCTACAAACTTCAATAGCTTTTAAATAGGTTTCGCATAAAGCGGGATAATCCCAACCTCTAACCTTAAAAATTTCGTAGCCATTGGTACCTTCTTCCCGTTGAAACCCTTTAAGGATCTCAGAAATATTTTCTTTAGTAGTTTGATATTTTGCTGGTACGGATATGCCGTAAGCATCATCCCAAACAGAGATAGCCATAGGCACTTGCAGTACTCCAGCAGCATTAAAAGCTTCAAAAAAGACACCTTCAGAAGTTGAAGCATTACCGATGGTTCCAAAGGCAACTTCATTTCCGTTAACAGAAAAATTCTTTAAGTAATCTAGTTCTTTATTTTGCTTGTATAATTTAGATGCGTAAGCTAGGCCAACCAAACGAGCCATTTGTCCACCAGTAGTAGAAATATCTGCAGAACTATTCTTTACTTCTGTCAAGTTTTTCCAAGAACCATCATCATTTAGCGATCGTGTGGCAAAATGGCTATTCATCTGTCTTCCAGCTGTTGCAGGTTCCGCATCAACGTCTGGATTAGCATATAATTGTGCAAAAAATTCCTTAATGGTAGATATGCCTGTGGCAAAAGCGAAAGTCTGATCTCTATAGTATCCAGCACGCCAATCACCCTTTTTAAAAACTTTGGCCATGGCTAACTGAGGTACTTCCTTTCCATCTCCGAATATCCCGAATTTGGCTTTTCCAGTAAGCACCTCTTTTCGCCCTAATAAACTTGCCTGACGGCTCTCAACAGCAATTCTGTAATCGTCTATTACGATGGCCTTAAAGTCATCAAAACTTAGTTCTGAAGCATCAATCTCGTTGGAAACAACGTTCTCGGCTGATCTCATAAGCTACAAGTTGGTTAAGTCGCAAAGATACGATTCTTTCTAACTTTGACTTACGAAAGCGGGCAAATAATATTTGGAATACTTTTTGTTTTAACTTATAAAACACTAAATTTGTTTATACACTAAACTAAATAAGAACGCAATGAAAAAGTTATTTTTATTACTAGTAACTGTAGTTGGATTAGGACTTGCTGCTAATGCACAAGCAAAGCCTGCTGAGTTTAAATTTGAGACTGAAACTCACGACTTTGGAAAAATTAAACTAGATCAGGCTGTGAGTTATACTTTCAATTTTGTTAATGAAGGAGACTCACCTTTAATCATTTCTAAAGTGGAGCCAACTTGCGGCTGTACTGTTGGCGAATACACACAAACTCCCGTTAAAAAAGGAGAGAAAGGTTTCATAAAAGTTACAGTAAAGAAATCGGGTTCGCCACTTCCTTTTAATATGGCAGTAACAGTAAGTTCAAACGCTAGAACTACCACTAAGGTGCTTTACCTTAAAGGAGAAACAGTAGCAAATGCGACCAAATAGGTAGCTTTACTTATTAATATTTTTTATTGAAAACCTCGTTATTGCAACGGGGTTTTTATATTTTTGCGCCATGCCAAAGATATCAGAAAAAGGGGTTCAAATGCCCGCTTCACCTATTAGAAAACTTACTCCATTTGCCGATAAAGCTAAAACTGAAGGCAAAAAAGTATATCATTTAAATATCGGTCAGCCAGATATTGAAACTCCTGAAGGAATGTTGAATGCCATTAAAAACATTGATTTTAATGTTTGGGCATATACACCATCCGAAGGTACTTTGGCCTACAGACAAAAACTGACTGAATATTACAACAAACTTGGTTACAATATTACTCCAGAAAATATTTTGGTAACGGTTGGTGGTTCTGAAGCCATTACTATTGCCATGCAAACCTGTGTAAACGAAGGCGATGAAATTATCATTCCAGAACCTTTTTACGCGAATTACAATGGTTTTGCTTGTATGAGCAATGTAGTGGTTAAACCTATTTTATCTTACATCGAAAATGGTTTTGCCCTGCCTCCAATTGCAGAATTTGAGAAGTTAATTACCGAGAAAACCAAAGCGATTATCATCTGTAATCCGAACAACCCAACAGGTTATTTATATTCTAGGGAAGAACTGGAAGCATTAAAAGCACTTTGTGTGAAATACGATTTATTCCTTTTTTCTGACGAAGCTTATCGTGAGTTCTGCTACGATGGCCGTGAGTTTATTTCGCCAATGCACTTAGATGGATTAGAAGAAAACGTAGTGATTATGGATACGGTTTCTAAACGCTATAGTGCTTGTGGCGCTCGTTTAGGCTGTTTAATTACTAAGAACAAAAAGGTAATTGCCTCAGGATTAAAATTTGCACAAGCTCGTTTAAGTCCAGGTATGGTAGAGCAAATTGCTGGTGCAGCTGCTGTGGATACTCCAGATAGCTATTTCGAAGCAGTAAATAAAGAATATACGCTACGTAGAGATACTTTGGTAAACAGATTGAACAACATCGATGGTGTTTTCTGTCCTAATCCAGGTGGTGCGTTTTATGTGGTGGCTAAATTCCCGATTGATGATGCAGACAAATTCTGTCAGTGGATTTTGGAGAGCTTCGAACACAATAATTCAACAGTGATGATGGCTCCAGCTACAGGTTTCTACTCGTCGGCCGGTTCTGGTAAAAACGAAGTACGTATGGCTTATGTACTTAATGTTGATGATTTAAATGCGGCTATGGATTGTTTAGCATTAGCGTTAAAACAATATCCTGGAAAAATCTAGTGTCTAGGATTTAGTGGTTAGGTATTAGTAAAATCAAAAACTAATACCTAACTCCTTATCACTAACACCTAAGCATTCACCCCCATTGCATAAAGGACAATATTAACAGCAAATTTAGTATTGTCCTCTGCTAAGAAACGTTTGTTCCGAAAATCATAATCCCATTCGCAACCATAATCTTTGTTACTATACAAAACACCTATCCTTCCGTTAATAACGATTGCCTTAAGATAGTCGTGTACCAAATCATCTCCCCAACCATTGAGTTCAAAAGAAGTAGTAGGTGGACCTTTTTCAAACTTGAAAAAAGCATTATACAAAGGGTGGTTATTAGGGATTTTCTTTAATGCCCCAGCGCCGAACAAACTGGTCATCTGCGTTTCAAAAGAACGGGCGAATAAACCATCAATATCATGGTTGCAGTCGTCAACAAATACAAAACCTCCATTTTTTACGAAAGTCTTAAAATTGGCCGCCTCCTGTTGGTTAAATTGAACCAATTTATGTCCACTTAAATAGCAAAAAGGATATTTAAAAATATCTGGGCTACTTAACTCAATGATTTTCTCTTCAGGTTCTAATGGAATAGTCGTATACTCCAATAGCGAGTTCAGCACATTTGCGGGCATACGTTGGTCGGTATCCCAATCCCCAGAAGTATATTTTATTCTCGCAAAAGTAAATTTAGCCGCTCGCATCCATCTAAATTACACTCATTTCATTGAAAATCCTGTTTTAACAAGACCTAATGTTGTAATTTTTTTGATATTCTTTAAAAGCACTTTATTTTTCAATTAGATATGCGCTATATTGAAGCATCAATTACTAACCTAAAAAGATTTCGTCGTTTGGAAAATACAGAAAACAACCTAAATAACTTAATACAGAAAATCTCGTCTTTAAAAAGTGAAATCCAGAAAGTAATTGTTGGACAAGACAGCGTTATTGAAGAAATGTTGATCGCTTTAATGGCTGGCGGGCATTGCTTAATAGAAGGCGTACCTGGACTTGCAAAAACATTGATGGTTCGTACCATGTCCCAAGCCTTAGACCTTTCTTTTAGAAGGATACAATTCACTCCTGATTTAATGCCATCAGATATTATTGGAACTGAGATTTTAGAAGAAGACCATACTACGGGCAAACGTTTCTTCAAGTTTAATAAAGGCCCTTTGTTTGGCAACATCATCTTAGCCGACGAAATCAATAGGACACCGCCAAAAACCCAAGCAGCTTTGTTAGAAGCCATGCAAGAGTTTGAAGTCACCTATGCTGGGCAAACCTATCCACTAGACCGTCCATTTTTTATTTTGGCAACACAAAATCCTATCGAACAGGCAGGTACCTACCCTCTTCCAGAGGCACAGTTAGACCGTTTCTTATTATACATCAAAATCGGATATCCTAGCGCAGCTGAAGAAACACGTATTTTAAGCAGCACCACTGGCGCTACCAAACCTAAGGTGAATGCGATTATCGGCGCTAAAGAAATTAAGGAGTTACAACAATTGACTTTGCAAGTGAGCGTAAGTGACGATTTGGTAACCTATACCAGCGAACTGATTAGAGCCACCAGACCAGACACTTCTAGCGTGCCATATATTAAAGAATGGGTGCGTTGGGGAGCGGGACCAAGAGCCGGACAAGCCTTAATTTTAACAGCAAAAGCCAGAGCTTTGTTTAAAGGCAGATACGCCGTAACACTCGAAGATTTGCAAACCATGGCCTATCCAGTGTTAAGACACAGAATATTGATGAACTTTAAGGCGGAAGCTGAAAATGTGAGTGCAGATGATGCTACTACAGAACTTTTAAAAACCATTTCTAGACCTAAAAACAGTCTGTAATGAGCAAACTGCTAGACCCCAAAATACTACTTTCCATTAAGCAACTTTCGTTGGCTGCCAAAACTACCATCAATGGTTTTATGAACGGCATCAATAAAAGCAATGTGAAAGGGGCCGGTATGGAGTTTAGTCAGTACAGAAGTTACCAACCTGGCGATGATTTACGTTCTTTAGATTGGAAGATGTTTGCTCGGTCAGACCGATATTACATCAGAGAATCGGAGGTAGAAACCAACATTTCGCTACGTTTACTGATAGATGCAAGTGCTTCGATGAACCACAGCGATGGGAACTTAACTAAAATTGAATACGCCAAATATGTAGCGGCATCTTTAGCGTATTTAGCCAATTTGCAAGGCGATGCAGTAGGGCTATACGTTTTTAAAGAAACTGAGTTGTTTGTGATGAACACCCGTCAAGATTTCCAACATTTATCCAGATTGTTTCATCAGCTAGAAAACATAGCAGCTAATGGTTCTTTTACCAATCCAATTGGCTATAAGGAGATTTTTAGTGGCGGACAGCAAAAGGAATTACTGGTTTTCATCACTGATTTTTATCAGGCCGACCAAGAGTTAATCCATCTGCTAGATACGTTATTGGCATTAAAGCATGAAATCATCGTCTTCCAACTTTTATCGGAAAACGAACTGAAACTTGATTTCAAAGGCTACACCACTTTCGAAGATTTGGAGACCAAACAAACCATTCAAATTGACCAAGGTGCCATTAGAGCAAGCTATCAGCAAAAGATGGATACGCATTTAGACCACATCAAAACACAAATGCTGGATAGAAAAATTTACTACAGAACGCTCACCACCAACCAGCCGATTGACCAAGCACTGCGAGATTTTTTAAAACAACGTCATAAAGTAAACAACTAAGTGCAGTTCCTCTATCCCATCGGCTTTATGGCATTGGCAAGTTTAGTCTTGCCAATCCTCATCCATCTTTGGCGTGTAAAACAAGGTAAAACGCTAAAAATTGGAAGTATCTCCTTGTTGGGCGAAAGTGCAGCTGCCAGCTCTAGAAACTTAAAAATAAGCCAATGGCTGCTATTCTTATTACGATGCTTGTTTTTTATTCTGCTAGCAATATTGATTGCCAAACCCTATTTAAAAGGAAAACCGTTTACGCAAAATAAAGCGGGATGGATTTTGTTAGATGAACGAAACTTGAAACCGATTTACCTCAGCCATCAAAAAAAGATAGATTCTTTACTGAAAAAAGGCTATCAGTTGAGGCATTTCGGGAAGGGTTTTAAACGTTTGGATTGGAAAGATACAGTTAATACAAATTTTGTTAATGACACTACAGCGTCGCCATTAAATTATACGTCGCTATTGAAGCAAGCTAACCACAGCCTTCCCAATCGCTTCCCTATTTGGGTTTTTGCACCTAAATATACTGCACAACTGGACTATGTATTGCCAACATTGCACTTAGCTATTCATTGGCAATCTTTACCTCTGACGGATACTGCTAACATAAAATACACACAGTTTTTAGGCAAAACTTACAAAGCAGCACTTCAAGGCAATGCCATTACTTATAGTTTAGCGAATACTCAAGACAATGCACCATTCAACGTAATGGTTTTTCCTGCAAATACAGAAGATGCCAGATATGTAAAAGCTGCGCTATCCGCTATCGGAAGCTACCTCAACCAACCTATCTTATTTCATAACAACACTGAGAAAAGCAAAGAATTGGATGCTATATTTTGGTTAAGCGCTACTTCAGTTCCTATGAAAACCAGCAACAGTTTAAAAACTGATGGCGTACTCCTAAAATATGCAGATAACAAACCCATTAAAAAACCTAGTACTCTTATTATTGATGGGAATGAATCGGAAGAATTTCCAACTGTAAAAATAAGTAATGTCATTACATCAAATACCAAAGCTGAAACGATATGGAAAGATGGTTATGGCAATCCAGTCTTAACGGCAGAGCAACAAAACGAACATCATAACTACACATTATATACGCAGTTTAACCCACAATGGACAGACTTGGTTTGGAAAGACGATTTTCCTCAAGCATTAATGCCAATCCTTTACCATGAAAAACCGACAGCATTCGCTTTTCAACAGATACAACAAATTGACGACAAGCAACCTATCGCTGTATTTGAAGATGCGAAACCAAGCAAAACAAGGTACGGCGCCGACAGACCATTGGATCAAATGATTTGGGTTTTTGCTTTTATTGTTCTTGCGGTAGAGCGCTTACTTAATTTCAGAACCAAAAAATTAAAAGTGGATTAAGATGCAGGGACAGCGTTACATTAACCAATTAAAGTATAAATGGATAACAATTTACCTTATCCAAGGAGCTGCCGTATGCTTAGGTTTTTCGCTATTGGTCAACAGCGTGTGGACTTACTTCTTCCGCCCTAATTATGGGATTGCTTTGCTTGCATTTTTCTTAGCTGTATTGGTATTTTTTGCTGTTCGTCCGGTTTGGAAAATCGACAATGCTTGGGTGGCTAGATATTTAGATACTCATTTTCCAATACTCGAAGATAGTGCCAGTCTACTTTTAAGAAATCCAGCAGAATTATCGCAGTTAGCGCAGCTACAAGCCAACAAAACTCTTTCCTTACTACCCCAAAAAGGAACAACAAAGGGAGCTGCAAAAAAAGTTGCTTTGGGCTTTGCTTGCCTAGCTTTTGGATTGCTAAGCATGTTCGCTTTCGGAAAACTCAAAAAGATTGACAAAGAAACTATTTCTGTTGAGCATCATCAAAATCCCACTATTGCTATACCAGAAAATATCGCTCCTCAAATTGCAGATTATTCCATTACGATACAAGCTCCCGCCTACACTGCAAAACCTGCTAGAAGCCAAAAGCAGTTTGCGCTAAAAGTAGAAATTGGAGCCACCGTAAAATGGACAATCACCACCAACAAAAGTCTTAAATCTTTTGAAGTGATTTTCAATGATAAGGAACGATTAAAATTAAAATCTACAGATAAAAATGCGACACATTGGAGCTTCTCTAGAAAAATAGAAAAGGCTGGCTTTTATCAATTAGCAATTGAGGGTACGAAATCAGATTTATACCAGATAGAATTGATACCAGACCATCCTGTAAATATTAAAATTATACAGCCAAAACCACAAACTACCATAGATATCGGACAAGCAGCGAAAATAGATTTAAGCGCAATTTTAACTGACGATTACGGAATTGCAGCGGCCTTTATCTCTGCAACGATGGCCAGTGGAAAAGGAGAAAGCGTGAGTTTTACCGAAAAGAAATTAAATTTTGAAACTAACATCAGCAACCAAAGAAGCCTTAACCTCAAAAAACACATCAACCTTAAAAGCTTAGGTATGAAACCTGGAGACGAACTCTATTTCTTCATTCAGGCGAAAGACAATAAAGGGCAAGAAAGTCGTTCAGATGTATATAGTGTTTCGATTGTAGATACCGCAGAGCTGATGAGCATGGCTGGAATGACTTCTGGTGTAAACTTAGTACCAGAATATTTTAGGAGTCAGCGGCAGATTATTTTAGATACGGAGAAATTACTTGCTGAAAAAGCTAGCCTAACGCAAGATGAATTTAAAAAGCGTAGTAATAACCTAGGTGTAGACCAAAAGCTGTTAAGGTTGCGCTACGGTCAGTTTTTGGGAGAAGAAAACGAAACACAAATTGGTGGCGATGACGAACATCACGACGATGACGGTCATGACCACGGCAGTAATAAAAAGGAAGAGGAAAAGTTTGGCGATGTACAAGCTTTGATGGATAAATATGCTCACAAACACGATATTGCAGAAGATGCTACTTTCTTTGAACCAGAGATTAAAGCACAACTAAAAGCGGTACTCAACGAAATGTGGAAGGCAGAATTAAACCTCCGCACTTACAAACCTCAGGAAGCACTACCTTTTGAGTACAAAGCGTTACGTTTGTTAAAAGACTTGCAGCAGAAATCTAGGGCTTATGTAGCTAAAACCACCATCAAAACCACAGCATTAAAACTTGAGAAACGCTTGACCGGCGAGCTCGACAAAATTACTAATCCAAGTACAAAGGTGCAATTTGAGCTTACAGACCGTAACAGAGAAGAGTTGAAAATACTATTGGCCTTGTTGGATTTACATCAGAATGGAAAATCATTTAACACTAACGAAAAAGCCTTATTACAAACTGGAGAAAAGCAAATCATTGCCGCTGCTGCCAACAAACCTGCTAGCTTTCTAGCAGCCCTCAATAGCCTTCGAAGACTAAACAGCCAAGCAAAACCACAAAAGAGGGATATTGAAACAGTGTCAAATGCTATCTATCGCATTATTGGTAAAGCTACCGCACAACCTCAAGCTAAAAATGCAGGGTCGAGCAAGCAGCTATCAGCTAATTATTTCAACAATTTAAAAAATGGGAATTGATGGAAATGGGATTTAACGTTTGGGTAATTTTCGCATCTTTAATACTGCTTTCTGGCTGTATCTACTTCGAAGTTAAAAGAAAAAACAAGCATTGGTTGGCAGCGAGAATAGTGAGCACTATTTTATTGATTAGCAGTTTAGCTTTGATGGCTATTCCTATATTTCATCAACATAAAGAAGTACAAATTAAAAATGCCTTAACCATCATTACCGCTGGCGCAAACTTGGATAGTCTATCCAAAATTCAAGGCAAGAAATACTATACCGACCCTTCCCTACATCAAAACCTAAAAGGAAAAGCTAATTACATTCCCGATTTAGCCTACTATTTGGTAGAAAATCCGTCAATTAATTCATTTCAAGTATATGGTTACGGATTACCAAACGAAGAACTTAAAAAGCTAAAAAGTATTCCTTTGAACTTCCATCCTGCTGCTACACCAAGTGGTTTAATTGCCTGCAACTGGAATAGCTCGCTGAAACAAGAAGAAGTGTTAACAGTACAAGGGCTTTATCAGAACAATACTTCAAAGGCAATATTATTAAAATTAGAAGGCTTCGGCACTACATTAGATTCTGTAAGTATTGCAGCAAATGCTCGTCAAGAGTTTAGTTTAAAGCACCAAATTAGACAGAACGGAAAAGCTTTGCTACAACTCATCGGAATAGCTGGAAACGACACCTTTACCAAAGAATTTTTACCCATACACTCATTTGCCAAAACGCCTGTTAAAGCAGTTATGCTCACTTCATTTCCGAGCTTCGAATATAAATTTTTAAAGAATTGGCTTTATGAGCAGCAATATCCAGTGGCATTTAGAAGTCGGATAAGTAAAGATAAATTCAGTACTGATTTCTTGAACAGGGATAGTTTGAGTTTAGCCAACATTTCTGCTAGCCAATTACAAAAGGAAGATGTGCTGATGATAGACCAGAACGAGTTTGAAAATATATCATCTAGCACAAGACAAACCTTAATGCAAGCGGTAGGAAAAGGCTTGGGGCTAATGATCTGGGTAGATGAACCCAATCCTAATGGAGCTTTACAGAAAAGAATCAATCAAGTTGAAAATCTGAAAGATGATAAAGTGCTCCACTTGAACATAGTAGATCAACAAGAACGCTTATCAGATTTAAGTACGACTTTAAAATGGCACTTAAATCCTCAAAAAGGACAGCAGGCTTTAATTAACAACCAAAACCAAACCGTTGCCTTACAAGAACTTTATGGTTCGGGGAAGATTGTTTACACCACTTTACAAAACAGTCATCAATGGTTGTTGAACGGACACCAAGAAGATTACGCGAATTATTGGACTGAACTGATAAACGCTGTAGCTCGTAAACAAAGTACGAAAATCAGTTTAAACGCTATTGATCCGTTCCCAACTGTAAATGAAAAACTAACGTTAAATATTGTTACAGATGGTACAAATGCCCCAGCGGTTAAATACCAAGACGAACGTTTAACAGTTAATCAAAATCTTTTGTTCCCTAATCAATGGGAAGTACAAGTTTGGCCATTAATATCAGGATGGCACAGCATTCACGTAAATAAAACTGCCAAAGATTTTTATGTATTTGAAAAGCAAGCTTGGAAGAGCATCAAACTTTCTCAAACCATCCAAAACAATCTAGCTTACAGCAGAAAAACGAATATTGACGCTTTTAAATCTTCAGCAAACGAAACTGCTTACCAAAAAGAGGTTTCCAAATGGTGGTTTTTCGCCATCTTAATTTTATCGGCAAGTTTTCTTTGGTTCGAGAAAAGGCAGTATGCGAAGAGCTAAATTTTATTGGTAATCGTGAAATTCGGAGGATGCGACAAATGTTTAGGATTGATTTAAACACAAAGACACGAAGACCACAAAGGCTTCTTCTAGGCTTCTTCTTTTTTATAAGCTGGTGTCTTAGAATTTCTAAATATATCAGTTGGCGGGGACGCCAACCAGGGATTTGCTGACGTTGGCATCCCCGCCAACGTTTATAGAAAACTTGATATTCCGAACACTTTTAATCTTAAATTTTATAAAGTTTTATGCCAAGTCAATCAAATCAGCCTTTTTTAAAGCCTTATATCCTCACCCTCCTATAAATTTCAGATTGAAACTAAAATGTTATATAATTTTTGCGGGTTTTATCTAAACCTTTAACTAATTTGTCTTATTAACTAACTTAAACCAAACCGCTTTGAAAAGAAAAGACTTCCTTTACCTGTCCGGAATGGGAATGAGTGCTTTACTTTTGCCAGATTTATCGGCTTATGGCAATCCGATAGACCCGCTGCAAGCACTTGACCGTGTAGACCCAAGAATTAAAAAAGAACTGGCCGATGCAGCCCTAAACGCTGCCAAATCTAAAGGTGCAACTTATGCTGATGTCCGTATTGGGCGTTACTTGAACCAATTTGTTGCAACTAGAGAGAAACGAGTGCAAGGCGTAGCCAACACCGAATCTTATGGTGTAGGTATCCGAGTAATTGTAAACGGATGTTGGGGCTTTGCGGCTACCAATCAAGTTACCAAAGATGGTATCGCAAAAGCTGCAGAACAAGCTGTTGCTGTAGCTAAAGCTAATTCCAAAATCCAAGGAGAACCTGTACAATTGGCTCCACAAAAAGGATACGGCGAAGTTTCTTGGAAAACGCCTATCGAAATCAACTCGTTTGAAGTTCCCGTAAAAGAAAAGGTAGATTTACTACTCAACGTGAATGATATCGCCATGCAAAATGGGGCTAGCTTCGTGAATTCGGCGATTTTCGCTGTAAATGAGCAAAAGTACTTCGCTTCTACAGACGGTTCTTATATCGACCAAGATGTACACCGTATCTATCCTACTTTTAACGTAACGAGAATAGACAGAACCTCTGGCCAATTCAAAACCAGAAATGCTTTGAGTTCTCCAATGGGCAAAGGCTACGAGTATATGCATGCTCGTCCAGAAGACAAAGTTTCGGGCATCGTAACTCGCTACAAAGGCCGTTACGATATGTTGGAAGATGTGAAAGAAGCAGCCAAAGTAGCTTCAGAAAAAATCACCGCTAAATCTGTAGAGCCTGGAAAATACGACTTGGTATTAGACCCATCGCACTTATGGTTAACCATACACGAATCTGTTGGGCACCCCACAGAATTAGACCGTGTATTAGGTTATGAAGCCAATTATGCAGGAACAAGTTTTCTTACACTAGATAAATGGCAATCTAAAAACTTCAAGTTCGGTAGCGATAAAGTAAACTTAGTAGCCGATAAAACACAAGTAGGCTCATTAGGTGCAGTTGGTTATGATGATGAAGGGGTGAAATGTAAGAAGTGGGATTTAATCAAAGATGGCGTTTTAGTGAACTATCAAACCATTAGAGATCAAGCACACATTATTGGCGAAAAAGAATCTCAAGGTTGCTGCTATGCACAAGGTTGGGATGATGTTCAATTTCAACGCATGCCTAACGTATCGTTACAAGCTGGCAAGAACAAGCTAAGTGTTGATGATATGATTAAAAATGTAGAAAAAGGAATTTATATTATCGGAGATGGCAGTTTCTCTATCGACCAACAACGTTACAATTTTCAATTTGGTGGACAAATTTACTACGAAATCAAACAAGGAAAAATTGTGGGTATGTTAAACGATGTTGCTTACCAAGCGAATACACAAGAGTTCTGGAATTCTTGTACAGATATCTGCGATGAAAGCGATTATCGTTTAGGAGGTTCTTTTAACGACGGAAAAGGACAGCCATCACAAAGTAGCGCCGTATCTCACGGCAGTGCTACTACCCGATTTAATGGAGTTAATGTTATTAATACAGCAAGAAAAATATAATTATGGCCATATTAAGTAAAGAAGAAGCGCAGGCAATTCTAAAAAAGGTACTTAGCTATTCTAAAGCCGATGCATGCGAAGTAAGTTTAAATGGTTCTGATGAAGGAAATATTCGATATGCCCGTAATGCTGTTTCTACAGCCGGACAAATTGATGTAATGAGTTTGGGCGTAAGTTCCACTTTTGGTAAAAAGACAGGAACTGCTACCATCAACGAATTTGATGATGCTTCTCTAAAAAAAGTGGTAGAAAGAGCTGAGGAATTAGCTAAGCTGGCGCCTGAAAACCCTGAGTACATGCCACCTTTGGGTCCGCAAACTTTTGCAGAATCCTTGACCTATAATGCCAAAACTGCCGCCATGAATCCTGATACCAGGGCAGAAATGGTAGCTAAAAGCTTAAGTGTGTCTAAAGGAGCAAAATTGGAAGCAGCTGGTTTCTTAGTAAATGCTAACCGTTTCAGTTCTATCATGAACTCTAAAGGCTTATTTGCCTACAATAAAAGCACCAATGTTTCTTTCTCGGTAACCATGCGTAACCAGCAAGGAACAGGTTCTGGCTACATAGAGCAAGATTTCAACAATCTTGATAAAATGGACACCTTAGCGCTAAGCAAAATTGCCGCTTCAAAAGCAAATGGCTCGGCTGGTGCTAAAGCTATTGAACCTGGTAAATACACCGTAATTTTAGAACCTTTGGCAGCTAGTGATATGCTGGGCAATATGTTCAGAGGTTTTGATGCTCGTAGTGCCGACGAAGGTCGTAGTTTCATGAGCAAGAAAGGTGGAGGAACCCGTTTAGGCGAACAGCTTTTCTCTGAAAACGTAAACATTTATTCTGACCCGCTAAATCCAGAAGTGCCAGGTTCTACTTGGAGTGGCGATGGCTTACCAGTTACCAAAACACAATGGGTGCAGAATGGTGTAGTGAAAAATCTTTCTTACTCAAGATATTGGGCATCGCAGAAAAATACACAACCTTTGCCTTTTAGCAGAAGTATTGTGATGGAAGGTGGCAACCAATCTTTAGAAGATTTAATCAAGAGCACTGAAAAAGGAATTCTAGTAACGCGTTTTTGGTACATCCGTATGGTTGATCCTCAAACTTTACTACTTACTGGACTTACTCGTGACGGTACTTTCTATATCGAAAATGGTGAGATTAAATTCCCTATTAAAAACTTCAGGTTTAACGAAAGTCCTGTGATTATGTTAAACAATGTAGAAGCCTTAGGTAAACCTGTACGCACAGGAAGTGGCTTAATTCCACCGATGAAGATTCGTGACTTCACATTCTCATCATTATCTGATGCTATTTAATATTTAATCTGTCACGTTGAGCTTGTCGAAACGTTATCCTTCGACAAGCTCAGGATGACATCAATCCATTTAAATTGAAAAGAAGAGACTTTTTATACCTTACTGGTATAGGTGCAGGCGCAACTATGCTACCTGGATTAGCCTTTGGGAAACTCATTTCAGTAGAAGAGGCATTGACACCAGTAGAAGTGGCTTTGAAAAAGAAAATGGCCGATGTGGTACTGAACACCGCAAAAGCTAATGGAGCTAGTTATGCAGATGTGAGAATTGGTCGTTATCTCAATCAGGTAATTGCCACTCGAGAAAAACGAGTAGACAATATTGCCAACGGCGAGTCTTACGGAATGGGAATTAGGGTAATTGCCAATGGAGCTTGGGGGTTTGCGGCAACCAACAACTTGGATAACGACAGTATTGCTAAAGCAACCAAATTAGCAGTAGCCATTGCAAAAGGGAATGCAAAAATCATGACCGAGCCGATTCAACTTGCACCACAAAAAGGTTATGGCGAGGTTAATTGGAAAACTCCTATTGAAACCAATGCCTTTACTGTTCCTATTGCCGAAAAAGTAGATTTATTGCTTAACGTAAACAACGAAGCCCTTAAAGGCGGCGCCAAATACATCAACTCTAATTTATTCATGGTAAACGAGCAGAAGTATTTTGCCTCTACAGATGGTTCTTACATCGACCAAGATATCCACAGGATATGGCCGACATTTACGCTTACCAAGATTGATGCCGCAGCAGGTAAATTTGAAACAAGAAATGCCTTAAGTTCCCCAATGGGAATGGGATTTGAATACCTAAAACCTTTAGATAGCGAAAAGATTAAAGGCGGTCCGGTTACGATGTACAAAAAGCGTTACGATATGCTGGAAGATGTCCGTGAGGCAGCCATCCATGTAGATGAAAAACTAAAAGCGAAGCCAATTGCTCCAGGAAAATACGATTTGGTGTTAGATCCATCACACTTATTTTTAACGATTCACGAATCTGTTGGACACCCGACAGAGTTAGACCGTGTGTTAGGTTACGAAGCCAATTTCGCTGGAACCAGCTTTTTAACTTTGGACAAGTGGGAAAGCAAGAAATTCAACTTCGGTAGTAAAGAAGTAAACATTGTTGCAGATAAACTAGAAACAGGCTCTTTAGGTGCCGTTGGTTATGACGATGAAGGTGTAAAATGTGGCAAATGGGACATCATTAAAGATGGTATTTTAGTGAACTACCAAACCATAAGAGACCAAGCACATATCATCGGTGAAAAGGAATCTCAAGGCTGTTGCTATGCCGATAGTTGGGATAGTATTCAATTTCAACGGATGCCAAATGTTTCTTTAACACCTGGAACCACACCACTTTCTGCTGCTGACATGGTTAAAAATGTAGAGAGAGGCATTTATATGTTCGGCAGAAACTCTTATTCTATCGACCAACAGCGTTATAACTTCCAATTTAGTGCACAACTCGCTTATGAAATTAAAGAAGGTAAGATTGTAGGGATGCTCAAAGACGCCGCTTATCAGGCCAATACGCAAGAATTTTGGAACTCATGCGTACAACGTTGTGATCAAAATGATTATAGACTGGGCGGAACTTTCTCTGATGGCAAAGGTCAACCGAGCCAAGCTAGCGCAGTTTCACATGGCAGCCCTACTACACGTTTCAATGGTGTGAGTGTGATTAATACGGGTAGAAAGATTTAATGCAGGGGCTAGGTATTAGTGGTTAGGTATTAGTTTGCTAGAGAATTCATTCCTTATTTAAGGAATTATCAGTATTCATTAGCCATTTATCTTTAATAATAAAATCAGACTAATACCTAATTCCTTGCATCTAACTACTATTATTGGCATTTTATTTGTACTTTTGTAGCTCAGTTATGGTCAACATCAATTTACTGATACCTGACCACTAATAACTGACAACTAAAATGGGGCTGTTCTTGGATTTGACAGGGTGGCGCTGAGTATGTAAGCATGCAGTGCGTTGTACGGAGAGCACTTTAAAGAGAACGTTCAAAACAATAATTGGCGAAAATAACTACGCCTTAGCTGCTTAATTTAGAATTAAGAAAGCTTTTGTCTCGCTAACTGCTGCATAGTTAGGTTAGCATCAGAGGCATCGATATAACCATGCTAGCTTTTGTAGAGGTACGATGCAATCGCGAAACAAAGTATCTAAGGATGTTATCAAGGTCGGTTTCCAGCCCGATGCATCTCGAAAACCAATTGGAAAATAAGCACGTAGAAAGCATAATTTATCACACAACTGGACAAGGGTTCGACTCCCTTCAGCTCCACAAGACAACCTCTATTTCATTGATTAACAACTAGTTAAACAACAAAATAGAGGTTTGTTTTTCTATATAAAAATAAAAACTTCTGATAATCAAAAATTTAACGGGTTCGAACCATCTAAAGCACCACCTTTCTATAAAATCACAATCAGTTGATTATCAATAAACAACCTATTAGGAACGTCCCCGTGAATAAAGTTGCTTTAATGTTATTTCTACAATCATTTCCGTGATTAACTTGATGAGCTTATCTTCTTTCTCCTGCTCGCTCTCAACATTCGCATTAATTATTTTACTGTTAACATCGTTGTGACGACTGATACGCTTTGCTTTTCTCTTTTTCATGTTTTTATGCTAAAGGCCTCTGAAATTCGATGAAAATGAAAGGTTAATGGCATACCTGATTTCAAGAAAACACGTACCGACCAAAATGGGACATATGTATTTTGGGACCTGGATCGACATCAATGGTAATTTTTTTGATACTGCACACCTTGCCGACAGTCTGAAAAGACATCCATTTTAGGGCGGAGGATGTTATCTGCTATTGGGGAATGTAGAGGTCGATTATCATTTTCCGACAATAACCATTACCAAAATGGCAAAAATGCCCTTTATTCCCGACCCACGTTATTCCAATTCAGATTCGCAACAGTTTAGCAGCGTCAGCAATGTAAGATAGTATTAATATATTTGTTTATGAATACACTAATAGATCCTAAAGGATGGGTCAAACTTTTTAAGATGTATTACAATATTGACATATCTGCACAGTTTTTAAGTTGTGCAGATATACAATTAACAGACAAGTTTAAAAAGGCAACTGAAATAGTTTTGGATAGGAACGGTCAAATGACGTGGGAGCAGAAGATTACTCCTGAGGTCATTATTGATAAAACATCTACCATCACAGCAAATATCTTATTTAAATTTGGATTAGTTCCCGTAAAATTAGCTTGGAATTCAGCCTCGGGAAACATCTACGGCATCAATGATTCCTATATCGATTGTGATGATATAAATTTCTGGTTTGAAGACCTAGATGTTGAAAAATGCCTAAGATTCCATAAACCGAATTTCTCGAAATTTTTCACTTTTTACGAGACGGCGGCCTCATATCTCAAAAATTCACATTTAGTTGATTTGAGCACTAGCTATATTATGTGCATGAGGGAACATCTCTCGGCAGATTTCGAGTTTAAAACAGGTTTCAAAATCAATAAAAATATTGAATTAGCATACGATAGTGATACTTTCTTTTATGAAAAGGGTAAAATATCAAGAACACAAGCTACCATATATGTTAATCACAATTGGAATAATAAGGCTCAAATATGCTGGAAATCGAAATCTGGACGCATTTATGAAATGACGGATGAAGATATTGACTGTAATGATATAGAAATGTGGTTCGAAAATCTTGAACCCGAGTTATACTACAAACAAATGTATCCTAAAGATGCATTACCGTTTAAGTTGAAGAACCTCACCTATCAATTAACGATTAATAGCTTACAAACAGATTGTGAAATTCATCTGGTTAATAAAAAGGAACAGGAAGATAAAACAGAAGATATATTGAAGAGCATTTACAACTTTATTAATGAATATAATGAGCTCTCCGAGAAAAAAAACAGGGAAATGGGGATTGTACATAATGCTTCCGGTACTGTTACAGGAAATAAAATAACCCTTAACATTGACCTTGGAAGTACGGGTGCAGATTTCCTCAAAAAGCTGCTAGACTACTTTTCTTCACTTATTACTTTGGAGACTGTAACTGTCGATTGATTAGAAATAGTGGTAAGTGATTATTTTGGTTATTTAATTGGTTTTAATCTCAAAATTAGACATTCTAAAAAATAACAGCTTAAATCTAAAAGCTGCTCTAGTATGGTATTGTCTTATTCTTCCCTGTTATTTATTCAAACTTTTAGATTCTCTAAAAAATGTCAAAATTGGTATTAGGTGTTCGATTGTGACCCCGTCCACTCCACAGAAAAGGCTCCGATTTCATCGGAGCCTTTCACATTTAATATTTTAGTTTACTTTCTGCCATTGTTGGGCATATATCAAACTATCAACATATAGATAAAACTTGGTTAACTCAGCTGTTCCCCTATTGCCATAGTCGTGTATTTTCTTGGTATTAGTTCCGTTATAACGAATTTCCAAATCGGTGGCAGGCAAGTCAGTTATCTGATTATTTCCATATTTATCATTTAGCTTCGGAAAATCAAGTTGGTTGAGTTCCTTAACTAAACTGCCCATGTTTTCTTTACTCAACTTAACAGTGTATTTGCCTTTTAAGTTATTCTTTAAAAAATTACGTGCATCTAAGTAGGCACTTCCGTCTTTAGTGACCTCTAGTTTATACATTGGGCAAGTACCAAAACATGGAGATTTATTGACAATGAAGTTCTCTACTTCGTATTTCTGTTTATTGCTATCAGCTTCTTTGTAGCTTTTACAAGTAGAAAAGAGTGTAAATAGTACAACTATTGCGAATATCTGTTTCATTATTTTAGGATTTGACCATCCCAGATTAACCAAAAAACATGCCGTTGTTATCCAATTACATAATACGTATTGTTCCGCTTAGATATAATCGTAGATTTAATTATAATTAGCTCGTTCACATGAAAATTGAAAAGAAACGTATCCTCTCTATCGATATTTTAAGAGGACTGGTAATGGTAATCATGGCTTTAGATCACACTAGAGACTTTTTCCATCATAATGGAAGTATGATGACCGATCCTATGAATCCTGACACGACAAATGTGTTTCTTTATTTCACGAGGTGGATTACTCACTTTTGCGCTCCTACTTTTGTCTTTCTATCGGGTATTTCTGCTTACTTGTCTTCACAAAATAAAACACCTAAACAGGCAAGTTCTTTCTTAATTAAGCGAGGCATTTGGTTGATTATTGTAGAAATAGCTTTGATCACACTTGGTCTAACTTTTAATCCCTTCTATAACTTCATTATCTTACAAGTAATTTGGGCCATAGGTTGTAGCATGATTTTATTAGGCCTTTGCAGTCTGATTTCCAGAAAACTAGTCTTAGGCATAGGGCTTTTACTTTTTTTCGGACATAATATTTTGAATTATCTATCCTTGGTGCCTACAAATACCTTTGGAAACGGATTATTGCAAGTTCTTTTTAATGGTACGATGATCCCTATCGGAAAGAGTCACTTTATAGGTGCTTTCTACAGCGTTCTTCCTTGGACCGCTATTATGTTTATGGGGTATTCGATTGGATATTGGTACAATGCCTCGTTTGATTCGAAACGAAGAAGGCAATTCCTTTCTTACAGTGGTTTGGCGCTATTATTAGGTTTTATTATTTTGCGCTACTTTAGTGGTTACGGCAATCCTACACCAAGAAAAGAGTACACGGATACATTGAAAAACATCTTCGACTTTTTTAATGTAAGCAAATACCCACCTTCATTACAGTTCTACGGAATGACCTTAGGTCCGGCATTGCTACTTCTATCGGCAATAGAAAACGTAAAAAACAAGTTTACCGATATCATGAGCGTGTATGGAAATGTACCGTTCTTTTATTACGTACTCCATTTTTATCTCATCCACGGACTAACGGTGATTTGCTTCTTTGCCAGTGGTTATGGAGCAGCAGATATCACTTCGCCAAATTCACCGTTTTTGTTCAGACCAGATAGCTTTGGCTACAACTTAGTTGTTGTGTACTTGGTTTGGTTATTTGTAGTAGGGCTACTTTACCGACCTTGTATATGGTTTAAGCATTATAAATTAACACACCAACAATGGTGGTTGAGGTATTTATAGCAACCTATTTAATGATTATTAGTTATCAGCATTTTGATTATTAATCCATGAGTTACATGTCCACTAACCGTGCTAATTGAATAATTTTAACACTTTGGATATCCTTTTATAACATCATTGATTTTAACAAATCAGACTTTACCATCACAAACTATTTATGATATTTTCTGTAACCTAATCTCTCAAAGTTACGTCCTATATCATAACCTAATCATAAAAATGGCGCTTACTATCCGTAACCTTAACAAACAATACAATAAACAAAAGACTGCACTTTCCAACTGCTCACTTACCATTAATAAAGGAGTATTAGGTTTATTGGGTCCAAATGGTGCAGGTAAATCTACCTTAATGAAAATTATTGCCACGATTAGTAAACCATCAGGTGGAAGCCTACTTTTAGATGGTGTAGATATCGTGCAAAACCCTAATGCGATTCGAAAAGTATTAGGCTACCTTCCGCAAGATTTTGGAGTATACCCAAATCTCAATGCCTACGAATTTTTGGAATACATTGCCGCAATGAAAGGAGTGGGTGGCAAAGGACTTCGCAAAAGAATTGAACTACTTTTAGAAGGAGTTAACCTTACTGCAGATGCTAAAAGACCTATTGGCACTTACTCTGGCGGGATGAAACAGCGTGTTGGCATAGCACAGGCACTGCTTAATGATCCGAAAGTATTAATCTTTGATGAACCAACTGTAGGTCTGGATCCCGAAGAACGGATGCGGTTTCGTCAGTTGATTACGGATTTAGCGCAAGATTGTATTATCATTCTTTCTTCACATATTGTATCAGATATCGAAACCATTGCAGACGAAGTGGCAATTATGCAAGAGGGCGAATTGATTACACATGCTCCACAGCACGAAATCATTAAACAAGCCGAGGGTAAAATATTTGAAGTACTATTGGATAACGAATCACTGAATGATTTTAAAACCAAGTATAAAGTAATTGATACAGCACGCCAATCAGATAAAGTAAAAGTGAGGTATATTGGAGCACAAAATGACTTGGCAACTTCTTCTATCCAGGTCACTGCCACTTTAGAGGATGCTTATCTGTTTTTAACACATCATAACAGTTAAAACACGTATGCAATATTTATACATGATCGTTAAGAACGATTACCTGCAACGTACGCGAAGCTATTCTTTTCTGATTACGCTAGCCGTTACCGTATTTATGGCCTATTCATTTGTGCCAGCTCAAGATGCAAATTACACAACCTTAAGTGCTTCTGGTTATAAGGGTGTATATAATTCGGCATGGGTAGGTTATGTATCTGGTATCATGACCACAGTGATGCTCTCTTATTATGGCTTTGTACTGGTCAATAGCGGCATTAAAAAAGATATCGAGACCGAAGTAGGTCTGATCATTGCAACTACACCTATCAGCAATTTTAAATACTTGTTATGCAAACAACTTAGCAATTATTTGGTGTTGCTTACCATTGTTGCCATTACCCTATTAGTGAGCATTGGAGTGTTTTTTTATCGCGGAACAGGCTATCCATTTATTTTAAGCAATTTTTTATTGCCTTATATCTTTTTTGCAGTACCGGCTTTGTTTGTAGTTGCTTCTTTAGCAATTGTAGGTGAGGTGTTATTAGGAAAGAGAAATATCCTTCAATTTATTGCCTATTTTTCACTTTGCGGCATCTGCATGGCTATGATTAATAGCAAAAGCACAGTTCAAACCGATGGCATTTTCGATCCATTTGGATTGAGTTTAATCACCAAAAGTATTACTCATTATATCAACACCAATTTTGATGAAGATATCAAAAGCGTATCCTTTGGTTTCATATTTAATGGACAAAGAAGCTATAAACTATTTGAATGGGAAGGACTAAATTGGTCTGCCCTATTTATAGTAAGCCGAATACTTTGGATGGGATCTGGTCTACTATTAATCTATATTTCCTCCTTGTTTTTCCATCGCTTCGACTTTAAACAATCAGCAAGTGTTAAAAGAAAGAAAAAATTACTTGTAGATGTACCATCAACCAAACCAATGAACAGCAGTATGGGATTTAGCAGAACATCTCTTCCAGTTCTTACTTTTAATTTTGGAATATATGCTTTTGTGAAAACAGAACTATTACTGTTGATTAGACAGGGGAACAAATGGTTTTGGATTATAAATGCTGGCCTATGGATAGCCATGTGTTTTACCCCGCTTAATATAGCTTATTCTTACATGTTGCCCATCCTATTGTTTTTACAGGTAGGCAGATGGTCGGAGTTGGCAACCAAAGAGAAAACCAATCGTGTTCATTATTTTGCTTATGCTTCTTATAAGCCTTTACAACGTCTATTAACTGCACAAATTTTAAGTGGGATACTTTTGGCTATTGCACTTTCTTTTCCTATCATCATCCGCTGCATTCTAACTGGTAACAACTACGCTGTTATCAATATCATTAACGGCGGAATACTGATTGTTTTGTTAGCAGTTACGTTAGGGATCATAAGCGGAGGTAAAAAGATGTTCGAAATATTTTTCTTTTTACTTACTTATGGTGCGATCAATAAATTACCTGTTACTGATTACTTAGGCAGCTTACCTCATCAGAATACAAATATATTTATACTTATCGTTTCTGGTTTAAATCTTGCTCTTGCCACCCTGAGTTTAATGACGAGAAATTATCAAGCTAGACATTTATAAAAAAGATATTTTATTAAGAATTTAAAATGCGGAAGGCTGCCTCAAAAAAATGGGGCAGCCTTTTATCTTTATAAATGGCGAAGAATTACTATTCGATAAAATAGGTTGTTAGCAGTTATTTAAAGTAACTTCTAATACTGACTAAGAGTTGAAAATATCGTCAAAACTAACTACACGCTTTTTATGATACCAATATCCAAACGGCAACTCCTCCAGCAGGACATTTAAAATCTGCCCAACCATCTTCGTCAACTGTTATTACATCACTTATTTTCCCCAATGCGTCGTAAAATTTCTTTCCAGCAAAAGCAATCCCCATTTCCATTCGCTTACAACCTTCTTCTCCATTAGACAAAAGTACCGCCAAACCACTTTCTCCAAAATCTTCATTTCCACGTCTTACCCAACCTACACAATTAGGATGATCAAAATAGTCAATCTGTTCGCCATAAGCATATTTCTTGCGCAGCATTAGTAATTGTTGCAGCTCGGCTAGCGGTTCTAAGATTACCTCATGTTGCTGTCCGTCTTCTCCTACATCGTTATATTTCGAACCATAGATATCAGTATAAAATACACAAGGATAGCCTGCTTCTCTAAGCAAAATGAACGCATAAGCCAAAGGCCTGAACCATTGTGCCACTGGCTGTTCTAATGCCTGCAAGGGTTGTGTGTCGTGGTTTTCTACCAAAGTTACTGCCAATTCTGGCTTAGTAGCTACCAAAGTGTTATCGAATATCGTACGCAAGTCGAAGCTATTTCCCTGTTGCGATGCCCTAGAAAAGTTATTTTGTAAAGGTGCATCAAATAACGACATCCTTCCACCAGTTTCATCAATGTAAGATAACATCGCCGAAAGGTTGTAAGGTGTCCAGTATTCTCCCACAGCAAACAATTCTGCTCCACTTTCTGTACGCAAAGTATCTAACCAATCATTATAAAAGCCAGCAGGCATGTGCTTAACCGCATCCAAACGAAAACCATCTACATTGGTGGTTTCTAACAACCATTTACCCCAAGCTTTTAACTCTTCTACCACAGCGGGGTTACGGAACTCGATATCACAAAGCATCAAGTAATCAAAATTTCCATGTTCATTTCCGGGCACTTCATCCCAACCCTCACCATACTCGTTTTGAATGCTATAGATCACTCCTTCCTCTTGCGATGCAGCATCATAATCTACACCACTAAAGCATTGAAAATCCCATTTAAAGGCAGAATATTTATCTTGTCTAGCAGCATAATTGAAACGTGTAAAGGCCTCAATCTGGAAAGATTCTGAAATAAAATCAACTCTATTTTCTGTATTAACCTTACGTACGGTCACCTCCTCGCTTTCATCGGCACCACCCAAATGGTTCAAAACGATATCGGCATAAACTTTCAATCCTACTTCCTTTGCAGCATTAACAGCATTTAAAAATTCTTCTTTGGTTCCATACTTTGTACGTATACTACCTTTTTGCTCAAATTCTCCCAAGTCATATAAATCGTAAGAGTCGTAGCCCGTAGAAGCACTGCCGGCCATACCTTTATGAGCTGGCGGCAACCAGATACTGTCGACACCAATTTCCTTTAAATGAGCAGCTTCTTTCGAGAGTCTATTCCAATGTTGTCCATCATCAGGCAAATACCATTCGAAAAACTGTAGTAGTGTATAATTTTCCTTCATTTGATCTAGTGTTGCCTTGCAATGTTGCAGGCACCACACCCTAACAAGCAAAACGTTTAAATGTTCGGATATACAGATAAACAAACTATAAAAAGTTGCAAGCGAGCAACAATAACTTGAAATATTTTTGTCGCAATGCTATCTGAGCAAACATTTAGGCATTACATAGGTTACATCAATACGTAGGAAATCTATGATTGAATAGATCAAAACCAAACGATATCATCTTTAAGCAAAAAACAAAATTATGAAGGCATTTAACATTCATCTTTCAAGTAAAAACGATCTAGCACTTACTATCTTATTTGCAGACCAACAATACAAAATTATCTATGATGGTGGCATTATTGGTGCGCTATCATTTCAAGGTAACACTCATCAGTTTATAAAAGCTGAGGATGTAGTTCCTGGACAACTGCCACTTTATGATTATAAAAAGACCAATGAAAATACTCCTATTGAACCTCTAGAACTTCGACAAAATGAAATTGAAGAAATAGCAACACATATACTTGAAACAAAAATGTAGGCTTCGATGCAAATTTATTATTATGGCTACTTCACTGCTGATGGAATTTTAACCTCCTGCCCTATTACTACATCATTAAATACGATATTTTCTGTGTTCGTTAAGCTTACCGCGGTAGCACAAGAATCGATTTTCATGTTGGTAAAATATATATTTTTTACTTTTTTATCGGGATAGCCCTGAATGACTAAGCCCGCATGACTTGCACTTTTAAACTTTAAGTTCTCGATAAAGATATTTTCGATTGCTGTAGCGAAACCTTTGCCCTCGCCATGATAAAAGGAAGTGATAAAAACGCCATCTTCTACCGCACCAAACTCCACATTGTTCACATAGATATCCTTGATGAAGCCGCCTCTATCTGGATTAGATTTTAAGTAAATACCTCTTTTACAGTAGCCACCATAAGTGCAATTTTCTACAAATACGTTTTGTACGCCGGCCGACATTTCGCTGCCAATGACCACGCCATGTAGACCTTTAAAACGACAATTACGAATAATGATATTTTCTGATGAAATAGCGGTTTTTCTACCTTCATGGTCTCTTCCTGCTTTGATAGCTACATTATCATCTGCATTATTAAAATCAATGTCTTCTATCAAGATATTTTTAGAATACTCGGGGTCAAAACCATCATTATTCTTATTAAAGGCATTGAATTTCACTTTCCTAGCGGTGATGTTTTCAGATTTTAAAAAATGTACTGACCAAAATGGAGAGTTGGCAATGGTTACGCCTTCTATTAAAATGTTCTTGCAATCGTAAAACTGAATGAGGTGCGGACGCAAGTAATGCCCTTCGCCAAAGATACGCTCTTTTACAGGTGTACCTTCATGGTTCATCTTCCTACTTAACTGCTGGCTAGGCTTCTGCAAATCGTACCATTTACTAAAGCCATCTTTACCATTACCGTCAATAGTTCCCTCGCCAATAATGGCTACATTTTTAACCTGGTAAGCATAAATCAGCGGGCTGTAGTTATGAATAAAAGTACCTTCCCAACTGGTTGGCACTACCGGCAGATAATCTTTTGCATTGGTTCCGAATATCAGCTTTGCTCCCTTTTGCAGTTCAAGCGTTGTATTGTCTACAAAGTGGATTGGCCCATTAACAATGTAAATTCCGGCTGCAACTACAATCTTTGCTCCGCCTTTAGCTTTGCTAGCTTGTATGGCTTTATCGAAAGCGGGTTTGTTATTGGTTGTAGAATCGCCTTTGGCCCCAAAATCCTTCAATAGTAAAACTGTCGTAGAAATTGCAGGCGGATTGATTTGCTTTAAAACTGCATCACGTTTTTCTTCTCTAGATAATTCTTTATCTTTTTTAGATTGACATGCTAACAAACACGTAGAAACTAACGCTATAAATAGAAAAAGGGCTTTTTTAAATTTCATATTTCTGGTCAAGAGAAGCTTTAAAGATAGTTTATTCGAGTTAATTTTTAAATCATCTACCATTTTAATAATAGATATTAGCATTTATATTATATTTGTTCCTATACAAAAATCAGCATGAACATCAGAAATTGTATTTCGCCTCCAGTACTTTAGTAATCTTTAAAATCATGGGTTAGCATTTTGGATTTGAGATAAATTCTCCTATCAAGGCTAGTCTATATCGAAGAATTATTAATCTCTAATTATCCCAATTTTGGGAAGTACAATTTTTATGAAAAAATCATATATCATGCTGCATATTGCAGTAGTATTAGCTGGCTTTACAGGTGTTTTTGGTAAACTTATCACTTTAAACGAAGGGCTTTTAACTTGGTACCGAGTATTGTTCTCTACCGTAATTCTCTTCATCATTTTAAAAGCATCGAAACTAAAACCTTTAAATAGTTTAAAAGAGAAGTTTGATATCGCCAAAATTGGCATGCTGATTACCATCCACTGGGTTTTCTTTTACGGTAGCATCAAGTATGCAAATATTTCTATTGGGGTGGTTTGCTACTGCCTAACAAGTTTCTTCACGGCAATATTCGAACCTATTATTAATAAAAAACGGTTCAATCCTTCGCAACTTTTACTTAGCTTACTTACCTTAACGGGCATTAGTTTGATTTTCCACTTTGATGCTTCTTATCAATTGGGTATCGCATTAGGTGTAATTTCATCTGCCTTTGCGGCACTTTATACTATTTCCAACGAGCGCTTGGTGCAGACCTATCATAGCATTCAAATCAATTATTATCAAATGCTGGGTGGCACCATTGGTTTGGGAGCGCTGCTACCTTTGTACTTATATTACTTTCCGGTAAATACATTATTGCCTAACTGGAGCGATGCTGGTTACTTATTTGTTTTAGCATTATTTTGTACCGTTGGTTTGTATGTGATGGTTGCCGAAATACTGAAAAAGATAGCGGCTTTCACGCTCAACCTTACCTTTAACCTAGAACCCATCTACGCCATTATTCTCGCTTTCTTGTTTTTTAATGAAGGAAGGGAAGTCAATAGTTCTTTCTTTTACGGATTGGGCTTGGTGATGCTATCTGTGATTTTGCAAACGGTGATGGCAACGAGGAAGAAGGCTATAATTATTAATGGTTAATTATGATAACCTCTTAATAATGCTTTGGTTATCAAAGAATACAAATCCAGCCTACGCGGGAATGACGATAAAAATAGGGGCATTACAACTATTCTGAAAGATTAGAGTCCTACAATCCATTGGCTTTATCAAACTCTGCTAGGGTTTGATAAAGTTTTTCCTCTGTTTGAAAGACTTTATCGTAGAGTATTTGTTTTGTTTTTAATAGTTTAAGAAAATCATTCTGTGCACTATCTCGTTCATTATCCTTAGTTTGACGAATAAGCTTCTGCTGTGTGATTTCCTTTTTGGCGTACAAATGGAGATTCCTTAAGCTTTCATAATAATCAACTTTCGATTTCTTCAATTCAATCCCCATAGCTAATCCATCTGTATTTAGCCCTTTGACGGTATCTAGCACTTTATCAAATTCTTTAGCTTGTTCATCCACCACTAAAAGCGCTTTATCAAAGTCATCGTCAATTAAATATTCCAGCTTACGAGATTCTGAAGCATTTTTACCTATCAGCATGTGAGTAACCTTGCGTTCCTGAACATCTAGCGCATGCTTAAATTCCATTGCCTTTTTATTTTGGCAGGAAAATAACAAAACGTTTAAGGTTATGAAAAGGACTATCCTAAGTTTTGATGATGGGTTCATAGCTAAAAAACAGTCTAGCTATCAATAAAGTTTGGATCGTTGATATATAACCTACTATTTCTTCAATTCCATTACTTGTTCCAATAATATTGGCAAGCCGCTTGCATTAATCTCGTCGTTGTTCCAAAAGCTCATCACGCAACTCACGAAATTTTGTTTTACTGGTGCAGCTACAAAATAAATAGTTAACGTTTTACCACCACTCATGCCCACCAACAACGACGTTACGCCCTTAAAATCGTAAACTACTCTTTTTGCTTTTACCTCACTGCCCTCGAAGAGTACATCAACTTGTTCTTCGGCTATTACCTTCCCTTGTTTCTTAGATTGTATAACTTGAAACTGATTTTCTGTAGTCAGCTTAGCATCTTCAAGGGTAGCGTGTATGCTCCAATTCATCTGCCCATCTGACGGACATTGCATATTTGCTACGCCCATCCATCTACAACTTCGTCCTAACTTCATTTTACGACCAGCAAAATTGATACTATCTACCGTTAATTTTTCATACTGAGACCGAGGAATCTTGTTGTTGAGAATTAACGGTAGCAGTTCCTTTTCTAAAGCCTTGTCTCTTTTGTTGATAGCGGAAAAAGCAATACCGTTCACTCCATTTGAAGTCTCTACAAAATAGTAAGTAGAATATTGAATAATGTTCGGTGCAATTTCTACGTTCTTTTCCACGTAATAATTCGGTTGCTGAATAGTAGAATCGGAGTTCAGCAGTTCAGCCTCTTTAATATGGTAAAGCTTAAATTTCTTCGTAATTGTTTTCTTAGAGAACGTTGTGGAGACGGCGAAGTTGCTTATTTCTATCCCATCTATATTATAAAAATCGGTTCCATTACTTGAGATAGCTTGAAGCCTTGATAAAAGCTGATCATTTGCCGACTGTGAATAGCTGCTTACACTTAGCAGTAAAAGTAGGGCAACTAGAATTTGACGTTTCATAATGGTAATACCTTAAGAAAACAAAATCTGAACTCGGTACAACCATATACCGAGTTCAGCGATAAATTTTATTTACCCAAGATAACTGGAGGTTTTGGACTTTGCAAGTTTTAGTTTTAAACTATCAGTATTATCTAAGTTCTATTCCGCTACTGTAGTCCTTTTATTCCAATAATATAATGGTATGCCTATCAAAGTAATAATTAGTCCTGGCCAAGTGAAATAAGGTTTATAAATGATCAACAAAATACAGAAACTTAAACCCAACACAATGTAAATTGCAGGTAATACAGGATAACCGATAGCTTTGTAAGGTCTTTCTACCTCTGGTTTTTTAACTCTTAGAATGTAAATACCAAAGATGGTAAGTACGTAAAATAATACCGCGATGAACGTAATCATATCTAATAAATCGCCGTATTTCCCACTTAAACAAAGAATAGAAGCCATCACAAATTGAATCCACAAAGCAAACTCTGGTACGGCATGCTTGTTCAGCTTTGCTGTTTTCTTGAAGAATAAGCCATCTTTGGCCATGCTGTAGTATACCCTTGCACCTGCCAAAATCAATCCATTATTGCAACCAAAAGTAGCCACCATAATGAGTAAAGCGATGATAATTGTACCGTTGGCGCCAAAAATAGCTTGTGAAGCCGCAATGCCTACCCTATCTTTTTCTGTAGTTGCAATTTCGGTTAATGGCAAAACCATGGTAAACATCAGGTTGAGCAGCACATAAATTAACGTCACGAGCAAAGTACCTAAAAGTAAGCTTAAGCCAATGTTCTTTTTAGGGTTATTAATTTCTCCCGCTACAAAAGTCACGTTATTCCACGCTTCGTAACTCATAATGGCACCTACCAAAGCCGAAGCCAAAGCGCCGCCGAAAGCTGGCAGGTTTTCGTAACTTAAAAAGGAACCATCAGGTAAAATTTTCTTGAATGAAAAGGCATCACTCCAATTGATACTCACCACATCAGATTTAAAGAACACAAAACCGAAAATGATTAGTCCCGCAATACTGGCTATTTTGGTCAAGGTGAAAATTAATTGTATCCATTTACCTCCTTTTACACCTTTGGTATTGATATAAGTGAGGATAAAAATAAGCCCAATGGCCAACACCTGGGCTGGGGAGACTTTAAAACTCCCGATACTAAACAACACTAAATCTTCGCTAACGCTAGGGATAAAATAAGCCAAGAATTTATAGAATGATACGCCAACTGCAGCAATAGTTCCAGTTTGAATTACCGCAAACAAACTCCAACCATACAAAAAAGCAGTTAGTGGATTGTAAGACTCTTTCAAGTAAACGTACTGTCCGCCAGCTTTTGGATACATCCCACTCAATTCACCATAACTTAAAGCCGCAGTCAACGTCATAAAACCTCCAATAATCCAAACCAAAATTAGCCAACCAGCAGAACCTGTATGACGGGCAATATCGGCACTTACAATAAAAATACCCGAGCCTACCATGCTGCCCACTACCAAAAGTGTAGCATCTAAAAGGTTCAGTTCTCGTTTAAACTGTTTACCGTTTTCTTCTTGTTGTAATTCCATCAGGTTATTTTAAAGATGCTGTGGTTAATGGTGTAATGGGTGGTGTTTTGGGAATTCGTCCGTGTAACTCTGATAAGGAAGCATTAGGTACTTGACTAAGGATATGCTTAGCAAAAACTTCCGATTCTTCAATCAGCGGAAATCCCGAAAAGATAAAAGCACGGATGCCCATATCCATGTATCGATTCAGTTTATGAATAATTTGATCGGGATCACCTACCAAACCACCACCACAGCCAGAGAAAACTTTACCAATGGTGGTCCATAAATGAGGTTCTATAAAACCTTCTGCATCGGCATGTTTACGCATTTCATCTTGTCTAATTACGCCGAGTGAACGAGAGTCTTCTCCCCTTGCTCTAATTTCGGCGGCTCGCTGTTCGTTAAAATGGCTCAATAGTTTTTTCGCTTGTGCTTTAGCTGCATCCTCGGTTTCTCTCACAATTACATGAACCCGTAAACCAAAGTCTATCTTTCTACCATATTTTGCAGCACGTTGGCTCATGTCTTTCATGGTTTCATACATGGCTTCTTCCGTTTCTGGCCACATTAAGAAAGTATCGCAGTACTTTGCGCAAATTTCTCTCGCCCCTTCAGAAGTTCCACCGAAATACAACAGCGGACCTCCGTTTTGTTGGTAAGGCTTTACAGGGTCGGCAGCCATTTTAAATTGATACAGTTCACCTTTGAAGTTAATTTCTTCTTGTGTCCAGGCTTGCTTCAAAATCTCTATGTTTTCCGCGCAACGCAAGTACCTTAATTCTGGATCCTCTCTTGTACCTGGCAAATCAGAATTGATGATATTGATGGTGAGCCTTCCTTGTAACATATGATCCAGCCCTGCTAACGACCTTGCCAACATCGGTGGATGATACTCTCCAGTTCTGATGGCAGTAATTAAGTTGATATTTTTGGTAAAAGGTGCTACTCCCGAAGCGAAAGTGAGCACCTCTTGTCCGACAGTGTAAGCCGTTGGTAGTAATATTTTGTTGTAACCCAAACGGTCGGCAGTAAGTGTAATGTCTTTACAATGCTCAAAGCTGCTTCTTCGTTGGCCATCCAATACACCTAAATATTCGGTGTCGCCGCCAATAATGTCGTTAAACCAAGATATTTCTGCTACGCGTTGAGTGGTTTTGATGGGTACGGTTGTGATTTGATTTAACATGTTTTATTCTTTCTTATAAATGCGCTTGCCTTCTTTAAATGTTTCTAATACGATAATGTCTTTAATTTTAAGGGGATCGACCGTTAAGGGATTGTCGGATAGCACAACCAAATCCGCTAATTTTCCTTTTTCGATAGACCCCTTAAATTTTTCTTCTCCGTACTGATAAGCACCATTGATAGTGATCGCTCTTAAAGCTTCAGCAGGGCTGATTTTCTCCGCTTCGCCGATAGTTTCGCCACTGCGTGAAAGTCGGTTAACAGCACTCCACAACAAGAATAACTGATCAATTGGTGTTACAGGATAATCGGTATGATTAGTAAATACAATGCCTTTGTTGATGGCTGAACGCAATGGACTTAAACCAAATGCTCTTTCTTTACCTAAGTTTGTTTGATGTACATCGCCCCAAAAGAAAGCATGGTTAGTAAAGAAGGATGGCAATAAATCTAATTTCTTATACTCATCCAACTGATCTTGACGTACAAACTGCGAATGGATGACTACCGTTCTGCGCCCCACACTACTTTTACCTAATTGTTGATTCGCATTTTTAACCGCAGCAATATATAAATCGATAGCACCATCGCCATTGCAGTGGGTGTACAAATGAATATTGTTCTTAAAAGTTTTCAGTACCACCTCGTCGAAAATATGAGTACTAATAGTTGGTACGCCAGTACAATGATCTGAACAGCCTGGTACTAAAGTAAGGTAAGGCTTAGTAAAGAAAGCTGTTTTGCCTTGTGGAGATCCATCTGCCGATAATTTAATGCCATCTATTTTTAGGCGATCGTAATAACGTTTAAACTGATAGTTAAGCGTATCTGCCAATACCTCATCCAATATTCGATAAGAAGCTAAACTCACCACATCCAAATACAATTGTTTGCGTTTAGAGGCTTCCTTTAATAAATCAAGCGTTGCTTTATCAGTAAAACCATCTTGTGCCGTAGTTACACCATGGCTCGCATATAGTTTTTGTTGTGCATTTACTCTATCCAACTGTTGTTGTAAAGTGGGCTTGATTTTACCTAATTGCAATAGTACTAGCCCTTGCGCATGTTCTTGCAGCAAACCTGCTGGCTCTGTACTTCCTGTCTTTCTGATAATAACGCCACCGTCTGGATCTTTGGTTGAAGCGTCAATACCAGCTAACTTTAAGGCAGCAGAATTAGCTACTAACATGTGTCCCGAAATATGTGCCACCACCACTGGGTTTTCTGGAAAAACAGCATCTAAATCTTCTTTAGTGGGATGTCTTTTATCGGTTAGCTGGTCTTGGTCGTAACCATAAGCAGTTACCCAATCGCCTTTTTTGATTTTACGATCAGCGGCAAACCTTACAATTTCATCTACCAACTGTTTAATGCTACTCACTTTACCCATCGGCGGTGCTGCTACATTGGCCAAGTCATTTTGCCCTAAGCCTAAAAAATGACTATGTCCGTCTACAAAACCTGGACTTAAAGTTTTACCTTTTAAATCGACTACATCAGTCTCCTTGCCTTTCAGTTTTAGGATTTCGGCATTGCTACCAACCGACAGTATTTTCCCATCCTTGATCGCTACTGCTTGGGCAACTTCATTCTTTGCATTTACGGTCAATACTTTGGCATTGTGCCATATTTTATCGGCTGTACCAGTTTGCGCTTTAGCTGTAATTGCTAATAAATGGACAGCAACAATGGCTGCAACGTTATACTTGATCTTCATTATTTTCTTTGATAGATAGTTTTACCTTCTTTAATGGTTTGTAATACTTTGATGTCTTTGATTTTTGCTACTTCAACGTTCAATGGGTTTTCTGAAAGGATAACCAAATCTGCTTTCTTACCCACTTCAATGGAACCTTTTTCCTTCTCCTCTCCATATTGATAGGCACCGTTGATGGTGATAGCTCTTAAACCTTCTAAAACGGTTAAACGCTCTGCCGGACCAATCACTTGTCCCGAACGCGACTCACGAGCCACGGAAGTCCACCATAAGAAAAGCTGACTGATTGGAGTTACCCCGAAATCAGTATGGTTGGTAAAGGTGATTTGCTTGGTTTGTGCAGATTTTAACGGACTTAAAAACCAAGCTCTGTCTTTACCCAAGTTACGTACGTGTACATCGCCCCAGAAAAAGGCATGATTGGTAAAGAACGAAGGAATTAGACCCAAAGTTTTATAATCATCCAATTGGTCTGGCCTTACAAACTGCGAGTGGATCACTACTGGACGTAAAGCGTTGCTTTTAGCTGCAAACTGCGTATTGGCTTTTTTGATCGCCTTGATATACATATCAATCGCTGCATCGCCATTACAATGGGTAAAAGGTTGGATATTATTGGCAAAGCAATATTGCACCGCTTCGTCTAATTTCTCTTGTGTGATGGTTGGAATACCAGTACAATTATCATGGCAACTTGGTACATCTACTTGATACGGTTTAGTGAAAAAAGCCGTCTTTCCCTGTGGTGAACCATCGGTAAAGATCTTTGTACCTTTTAACTTCAAATGGTTATCAAACTGATTAAAAGCATATTTACCATCGCCAACTAAACGTGATAAAATGGCAAACGATGGTAAAGCCTCAATATCAATGTAAAGGCGTTTTCTTTTAGCGGCTTCCTTTAAAAGCTCGATAGAAGGCAAGCTACTTGCACCATCCTGAGCGGTAGTAACTCCCTCACTTGCATACAATTGCTGCTGTTCATCTAACAAACCTAATTGTTCTTCTATGGTTGGTTTTACTCTATCTCCACTGGTTTTCAGTACCGAACGAGCTCTTTCTAGAAGTAAACCTGTAGGCTGTCCGTCTTTGCCTTTTACAATCTGTCCGCCTTCTGGATCTTTGGTATTACCATCTACCCCAGAGATTTTAAGCGCATAAGAGTTTACTACCGACATGTGTCCAGAAGTATGCCCCAATGAAACTGGATTATCAGGAAAAGCAGCATCTAAATCTTCCTTAGTGGGGTGTCTTCCTTCTTTCAGCTGGTCTGCATCGTACCCTCTGGCATTAATCCACTCGCCAGCTTTGATTCCTTTTGCTTTTTGAAAAGCTTTAAGTACCGTCACGATATCGGCAATGGTTTTTACCGACCCCACTGGTGGCGGAGAAATATCCGCAGTTTTACCACGTCCTAAACTCATGAAGTGGCTATGGCCATCAATAAAACCTGGAATAAGCGTTTTACCTTTTAGATCGATAACTTCGGTTTGCGCACCTTTTAGTTGGCTGATGGTTGCGCTGTTACCCACCGCCAAAATCTTCCCGCCTTTAATAGCTACGGCTTCGGCAACAGAGTTGTTCGCATCAACAGTTAAGATGTTGCCATTGATATAGATTTGGTCTGCTAAATCAACGGGCTTTTTAAAAGCATTAAAAGAAATGAGAGCGACAAAGGCAAAGGATGCGAGGGTAAAAGCTATGTTCTTTTTCATCATTTATAATTTAATTTTGTTTTCCTTGCCGTCATTTCGAACGTAGAGAGAAATCTAGCATAATGAATACGTGATGCTAGATTTCTCCTCGTTCCTCGTCGAAATGACGAAATGGTTAATCTATTCTTCTGTAAACATTTTTAAATCCCTCCGTTAGTACCTTGTTCATCTGCCGGAATTGGCCAGATATAATTGCTGGCTGTAGTCGGTACTTGCGCAACATTTACAATACCTTCTGTTTTAGCTGGCAACGGTTGCAAGCGGCGTTGCAAATCAAATGTTCTAAAGCCTTCACCCAACAACTCTATTCTACGTTCGGTTAAAATAGTGTTGATTAAATCTGCTTTTAAAGTGATGGCCGCAGGAGTAAACGTATAACTTGCATCAGAACGTTTTCTCACCGCATCCAATAATGCTCTAGCCGTAGTTAAATCGTTATTCTCCGCGGCTGCCTCTGCATAATTTAGCAATACTTCTGCGTAACGCAATACTGGAATATAATCGGTAAAAGGGGTGGCAGACTTGGGAAATTTGTTCAGCACATTCAGACTATTTTTAACGGTAATCAAGCCTTTTCTAGCATCTGTAGAAGTAGCGCCTGATAAAGCAGTATTTGAATAAATGCCCGAATTACTTAAAGATAAAATCACTGCACCGATGTAATTGTGTGCTAGTGCACTTTGCTGATCTGGGCCATCCAAAGCATTAAAAGGAATGAAGAAAATAGCCTCATTTCCAGTGTAACTTCCACCAAATACCGTTGCAATATTAGTTTCCAATCTGTGGGTAGTAGTACCAGCAGTATACACATAGGGCGCAGTAGCTGGCACCAATTTTTGAGCTTCTGTAATAACTTTAGGGAAATCGCCTTTGGCCAAATACACTCTCGTTTTTAAAGCAATAGCTGATGCTTTGTGTGCCCTAGAAGTATTTAATGCATTAGTAGCGTAACCCGCAGGCAAACCCGCTTCTGCTTCGTCTAAATCTTTGATGATTTGAGTATAGATTGCCGCTACAGTAGATCGGGATAAATTATCATTACCTGCTGAAGTTTCTGGAGTAAGTCTTAAAGGCAAACCAGCACTAGCACCTTGATCGGTGAGGTAAGGTTTAGCGTAAAACTGTACCAAAGCAAAATAAGAAAGTGCCCTAATAAATTTAGCTTCCGCCAGATATTGGTCTTTCAAAGTTCCACTTACTACACTAGAAGTGCCCACTCGATCTAGAAAAATGTTTGAATTGTTGATAGCTTGATAGGCCAAACTCCAAAGGTTTCCTATAAAAGTATCGGTAGATAAAGCCCCATTTTGCCAAATTAAAGCTCCTTCAGCTGCGTTACCTGAGTTCTGACTAAACTCCTCGCCTCTCTGCTCATTAAACAAAATATAACGCCCACCATAGAAATGTGCTCGTTGTACACGATAGTACAAGTTGTTTACCTGCGCCAGAATTTTATCAGGTGTACTATACGCAGATAGTTCTGAAATGGAAGTTTGTGGTTCGGTATCTAAAATATCTTTAGTGCAAGAAGGTGAAAGAAGAGCAGCAAATCCTCCAATTAACCCAACTGCTAAGTGTTTTTTATATTGATATATGGTTTTCATGTGAATGGATTAAAGGATTAGAACTGAAGATTTAAGCCCAAAGCAAAAGTTCTGGCATTTACAACGGCATTGTGGTCTTTACCTGAAGCAATTGAGTTTCCATTGATAGAAATCTCAGGATCTGAACCTGTGTACTTTGTGATGGTAAACAAGTTAGTTGCTTGTGCGTAAATCCTTAAACTCGAAATTTTACCGTTAAATAAGGTTTGTGCTGGTATTCTGTAACCTAAAGCCAAGTTCTTCAACTTTAAGAAAGAACCATCTTCTACCATTGCAGAGTTGGTAATCGAGAAACCTGTAGAGACGTTATCAGAAAAATAAAGCTTAGGAATATCAGTTACCTGTCCAGCAGTCGTCCATCTATCTAACACGAAAGTTCCATTGTTAAAATAACGTTGATCTAGCAAGTTTGCTTTAGTACCATTATAAAGTTTATTTCCTCCAGAAAAGATGATCCCAAAATCTAGATCAAATCTCTTATAACTAAAATTATTGTTTAAGCCACCATAGTAAGTTGGCAACGATGATCCTTGTATCCTTCCATCCAAATAATTATCTATAGCTGGAGCTACAGTGCCGTCTAGATAAGTCCATTTGTTGGTAGCAATGTGGTTGTACTGTACTTCACGGCCATCTCTATTGATAAAGATACGATTGCCATTAGCTGAGTTTACCCCATTGGTTGGCACTGCCCAAATGGCACCAATCGAATAGCCTTCTCTAGTCATGTTCTGGATACCGAAGTTGCTAGGCGAGTAAATGTCAGCTCCGTTAGACAAAGCAGTTACTCTGTTTTTTACCGTAGAGATATTGAAATTCGCATTCCACTTGAAATCATCTTTTTGAATGATGGCAGCTGTTAGTGCCAATTCAAATCCTTTATTGTAAAGTGAGCCGACGTTAGCGCTGATTATATTCCCAGGAATTCCTTTCGACGGTGCTTGTTTGGCATCTAAAATCAGTCCATCTACTTTATTGTTGTAATAATCTGCTTCTAAGGTTAGTCGCTCTTTTAAGAAAGAGAGTACTACACCGATGTTACTTTTCTTACTGGTTTCCCATTGTAACTGACTATTGCCAGCTTGCGAGAAACCAAGTGTTGGGATACCGTTATAAGTTGCGGCACTAAATAAGCCTAAAGAAGGAAAATCTCCGATATTGATGTTCCCCACTTCTCCGTAACTCGCCTTGATTTTAAAGCGATCAAATACTGATGCCAATGGAGAGTTTTTAAAGAAATCTTCTTCAGACACTACCCAACCCACAGAGCCTCCGTTAAAATTTCCGAAACGATTATCTTTTGGCAAGCCCGAATAACCATCCCTTCTGAAACTGTAGCTCAATAAATATTTACTAGCAAAGCTATAATTCAAATTAGCGAAATAAGAGATAAAGCCATTTCTACTTTGCGAATTGCCACTAGGTGTAATCGTAGTAAAACCTCCTTGGTAACTGGTGAAAAATGGATCTGAAAGACCTAAACGCTGTGCACCCCAACTATCAACAGTAGTTACAATTTCTTCGTAGCCAACTAGAGCATTCAGGTTGTGTTTTTCTAAAAAGGTCCTGTTATAACTCAAAGTATTTACCCAATCGCTTCTGTTCAGCCTACGATTGGTATTGGTTGCTCCACCATTTGCTGGACCTGAATCACCGTGAAGTCCATTTTGGAAGCTCAGATTTTCGATAAATAGCTTATTTAACCCATAGGTAGTTTTAAACTTAAGACCTTTCAATATTTCCCATTCCGCATATACATCTCCTAATAAAGAATTACTTTCTGAGCTGTATTTGTCCAGATCTAAGATCAATTGTAAGTTGTAAGCATTAATGTTACCTACGTAACCAGCACTCGCTGCATTAGCATTGTTAGCTCCGTACCCTACACGTTGCTTATCTTGGATGTTGTAAGAACCATCCTCGTTATAAACCGCTACGTTTGGCGGCAAAACATAAGTCATACGTGAAAGTGCATCTGTACCAATGTATTGTCCAGGTAGCGAGCCTGTAGCAGGACCTCTACCCAGCGTATTGTTATAACCGATATGTGTTCCTAAAGTGATATTGTTAAAAAGCTTATGTTCTAGGTTTATACGAGCTGTCTTTTGATCCTGATCATTGGTACGCAGAATACCATTTTGCTTGCCATAAGCTAAGGAGATGAAATAATTAGTTGCCTCCGTAGCGCCAGAAAAGCTTACGTTATGGTTTTGAGAAACACCATTATGATATGCTACATCGTACCAATCGGTATTTACCGTAGAACCATCTGAACGAGTTTGCAAAGCGAAGCCCGGTTGTCTACCTGCATTTACCATCGCTTCATTTTTGATAGCTACATACTGAGAAGCATCTAGCAGTTCTGGCAAATTAGCAGGAGTGCTTACATTTACCCAAGCATCATAGTTGACTTTGGTTTTGCCGCTTCTGCCTTTCTTCGTGGTTACTACGACTACCCCATTTGCTGCTCTAGAACCATAAATTGCTGTAGCAGATGCATCTTTCAATACATCAATAGATTCAATATCTCCTGGATTAAGATTTGATAAGGGGTTATTGCCCACATTACCACCCTGCTGACCTGTAAACGACGGTACTCCATCAATCACAATTAAAGGATAAATACCAGATGAAATAGAATTGATACCTCTAATACGGAAAACTGGAGCGGCATTAAGCACGCCACTCGGCTGCACGATATTTACCCCAGCTGCCTGCCCACCGATCAACTGATCAAAACTCTGTGCTGGTCGGTTGGCTATTTGTTTAGCACTTACCCTAGCTGCAGAGCCTGTAAAATCTTGCTTCTTTTGAGTGTTATAACCGGTAACCACAATACCACTCAGTTCGTTTGTAACCTCTTTAAGCTCTACAGTAACAGGCGAACCGTTTACCGTTACTTTTTGCTTTTCGTAACCGAGGTAGGAAACAATTAAATTGTAAGGGAAAGATTGACCAGTAACCAAATTGAACTTTCCATCGGCATCAGTTTGCGTTTGATTGGTTACGCCCTCGATCTGTACTACAGCGCCAGCAAGTGGTTCTTTGGTACGGGCGTCGATAACCTTACCAGTAAGTTTAGAGTTGATTAACGGATTATTTTGAGCGAGAGACGAATACGAGAGGAGAATTAGAAATACCGAAAATATGACAACATTTTTCGACAAAGCCCTACCCTTTAAAAAGCGGTTGGCTTTTCCATTTTTTTGCATAATTTTACAAAGGTTTTAGTTAGAGAAATGAATCAGGTAGCAACGCCAATTGAACACCTGTTTCAGTAGTTATTACCAGAGGGAAATCAAATGATTTCCCTTCTTTATTTTACGGTATAATTCAACACATGAGTTACCTCCCAAATATTTTTAAAATCAGAAATTAATTTGCTTGTTTATTGAAATTTCGGCAGCTAATATAGAAATTAAAAATTTAAACTACCAAATTAGTAGACTATTTAATTGAAATTATTTTTCACTGCTACACATCGCAACGATTGCCTTTAAATAAAACTGCGATTATACAATGCTTTATAACTCTAGTTTACTCGAAATTATGAAGGAAAAATTAATAGTGATACCTGAAGACTAACGACTGAAAACTACATATACTTTTTAATCGCTTCCCATAGGATGGGATCATAGTCATAAACATCTGGTCTAAATTGAACCTTACCTTTATCTGCCCATGCAGTATAATAAGCAATAAATACACCTATACTTTTTCGAGGAGCATACCAGGTAGGCTTTAGCTGAAAAATATTAAGGGTATCAGCTTTTTTAGCTAATTTCTTTTTATAAACAGCATTCTTAGTCGTATCAATTGGCGGCAAATCTACGTCCATACGTAATTTGTCATATTGATATTTATCCTTCACCATCAGCTCCGCAAATTTCAGAGGTTGCTCGATACGTACGCAACCGTGGCTAATAGCTCTATTCGCTAGCTTAAAACCATATTTATTGTTGGTATCATGTAGGTAAATACTAGAGCTGTTATCAAATACAAACTTGAATTTACCTAAAGCATTTCCATCTCCAGAACCTTGCTTAAATTGAAAAGGCAGCTTCTCTCTCGGATATTTATTCCAATTGATGGTGTCTGGATCGGCAACTAATTTGCCTTTGTAATAAACTTTGATATTGTTATTTGAAAGGTAGTAAGGATCTTTCCTAGCCATCCAATAAATTTCGCTTTTAGCAATACTCACTGGAATATTCCAAATTGGATTTACTTGTATGGCATTAAAAACACTGAATAGCTGTGGTGTTTCGTGGTTTTTAGGTTTATCATCTAATTTTCCCGATTTCAGGAAAGTCTTCATTTTCTCTTTATAGGTAGCTTCTCGCTTGCCCCCTACGCAAACATTCATGTGTGCTAGCGTGTCATTCTGCCTAAACCAAGTTAACGTAAAATCTGGAATATTAACTTCTACCAATTCTTCCGTTTGTTGGGGTAAACGCCAACGCATGCGCTCCAAATTCATCTTGATAGACTTTAGCGCTGCGCCTTCATCACTTCCTAAACTGTCTCGATAACTGGCCAAGGCCTTTTTCAGTTCGGTATAAGACCGAGATGAAGGCTGTACTTTTTTCAATTCAGCTACTAAATTAGTGGTATTCAATACAGAATCCATCCGTAGACTATCAGGACGAAGAACCTTTATGTAAAAACGATTAAAGAAATTACGAGGATTGATACTGCCATACCCCATGAAGTTAGTGTACTTGTTCAGTGCATAAGCGGTATTGAGTTCCAAATCGGCAACTGCTTCGTAAACCTCATCAATAGTTTTAAACTTATTCCGATTAAGTGTTTGAAGTTGTTTTTCGTAAGCTGAAAAATTAAAAACCTCCGGATTAAATCCATCAGCTTTGCTCTGAGCAATAAAGCTTTTTAAAGTATCCAGTTGACCATTTACATAAAACTTGGTCACTAATATTGGTAGATATTCATTTCGCTCATAAAATGCAGAAATCAATTTAGGATTTAGAAACCCTTGGCGTTGCTCCTTTAATTTAGCCTTAAAAATAGGCAGGTAAGCAGCGGTGTCAAATTTATTGTACAACTTATTATCGAAATGCTTAGCCAATAATTCAGCTATCTCTGGTTTTTCCTTAAACCAGCTACAAGCAGCCAAAGACGTACATAAAACAACAAAAAGTAGCGTTTTCTTCAATTTTAAGAGGATAAATTTTAACATTAATTCTATTTAGACAAGCATTTGGTGCAAATTAAATGCCATTATTTTTGGATTGTATACTAAACTAGTATATATTTGCCATACCTTCCGACAAATTTAAGGAAAAGAAACAAGTATAATGATTCAATTTTTAAACCATCATTCACATCTACACCATCGCCATTGTGGCGATATGTAATGTTATGTTCTGTACTTCAGAATGGTTTTTAAAATAGATTTATATTTCTTATCCTATAATTTAACAAAGTGAAAACACTTAAAATAGCTATCCAGAAATCGGGTAGATTAAACGAAAAATCAGTAGAAATTCTTAAAAATTGTGGTTTGTCTTTCGAAAACTACAAAAGCTCCCTGATCTCTACTGTTACCAATTTCCCATTAGAAATTCTTTTCCTTAGAGATGATGATATTCCTGAATATGTACAAGACGGCATTGCCGATTTAGGTATCGTAGGAGAAAACGTAATCGTAGAAACTGGTGCAAATGTATCTTACCTACAAAAACTTGGGTTCGGCAAATGTTCTTTAAAAATTGCTGTCAAAAACGATAGTGATATCGACACCGTTGCCAAATTAGACGGTAAAGTAATTGCAACTTCCTACCCTGTTATTTTGGGAAAATACTTAAAAGCAAATCAAGTTGATGCACAAATCAGAAATATTTCTGGTTCAGTAGAAATTGGCCCAGGCTTAGGATTAAGTGATGCCATTTTTGATATTGTATCTACAGGTGGAACGTTAAAAAACAACGGCCTAAAACCATTCACTAGCGTGATGAATTCGGAAGCTGTACTAGTCTCGACACCAGGCTTAGAGTTTAATACAGAGGTGGTAGAAATTGTACAAAGAATTCAATCTGTACTTAGAGCCAGAACCACCAAATATGTAGTACTTAACGTCGCCAAAGAAAACTTGAAGGCAGTGGTAGATTTATTACCCGGTGTAAAAAGTCCAACAGTAGTTCCATTATTCGAAGAAGATTGGGTAGCCGTTCATTCGGTAATAGACGAACAAGATTTTTGGGTAAAAATCAATAGCCTAAAAGCAGCGGGTGCGCAAGGAATCGTAGTGATGCCAATTGAGAAAATCATTACTTAGTAGAGAAGCTACTTATAGCAAATGAGCAGAAAAATTAGCATAAGGTATCGTCATTTCGACCGCAGCGAAGCGAGTGGAGAAATCTTTAAAAATGCAATTTTCACTTCACAGTTCAAAGATTTCTCGGCTACGCTCGAAATGACGAAAGGTCGCATAAATCACATATTACAGATAAAAAAACACTCAAAATATTTAATTTTTACTATTAACTATTAGTTAATTTAAAATTTTAAAACATTGAAAATCTACAACTTTAAAGATTTAACTAAACAAGAAGTAAAAGAACTATGCTCACGTAGCATTTCCGACGACAACTTAGTTAAATCTCGCACTGAAGAAATAATCAACAACGTAAAAAGCAATGGCGACAATGCCCTACTTAGTTACGCACAACAGTTCGACAACATTGCGCTTTCCAAGCTTTTTATTGATAAGGACGAGCTCTCAGAAATCGCTAAACAAATCCCTTCGGATGTAAAAAGCGCTATCGACATTGCTTACAAAAACATCCACACTTTTCATGCGGCCCAACTAAACACAGAAGACAAAGTAGAGACGATGCCTGGCGTTACCTGTTGGCGTGAAGCCAGACCTATCGAACGTGTTGGCTTATATATTCCTGGTGGCACAGCTGTACTACCTAGCACTTTCTTGATGTTAGGTATACCAGCGAAAATTGCAGGCTGCAAGGAGATTGTAGTTTGTTCACCTCCGCAAAGCGATGGTAAAGTGAATTGCTATATCGCTTATGTTGCGACCTTACTAAATGTTGAAAAAGTTTACCTCGTTGGTGGCGCACAAGCGGTAGCGGCAATGGCTCATGGCACCGAAACTATCCCACAGGTTTATAAGATTTTTGGTCCGGGCAACCGCTATGTAACCGAAGCTAAAAAGCAAGTTCAAAATAGCGTAGCGATAGACATGCCAGCTGGTCCATCAGAGGTTTTAGTACTCGCAGACGAGACTGCCAATCCGTCATATGTAGCCGCAGATCTACTTGCCCAAGCAGAACATGGAACTGATAGTCAGTCGATTTTAGCGGTTACCTCAAATAAAACTGCAACAGAAGTAATTAAGGAAGTTGAAAAGCAGTTGGAGGAATTACCGAGAAAGGATATTGCCGCTGCGGCTATCGCAAATTCGTATGTGATGGTAGTGGATAACTTGCAACAAGGCATGGAGTTCAGCAACATTTACGCTCCAGAGCATTTGATTTTAGCTACCGAAAAATATGAAGCACTTATCCCATCCATTATCAATGCGGGCTCTGTATTCTTAGGCAACTTAACTCCAGAAAGTGCTGGCGATTATGCGTCGGGAACCAACCACACTTTACCTACAAGCGCCTTTGCGAAAGCTTATTCAGGGGTTTCAGTTGATACTTTCATCAAGAAAATCACTTTCCAGCATCTGAATACCAATGGCTTAAAAAACATAGGCAATACGGTGGAAGTACTAGCCGAAGCTGAAGGATTGCGTGCGCACAAGAATGCAGTGAGTATTAGATTAAAAGGTACCAGTGGTCAGTAGTCAGTAAAGACAAAACAACCAAAAACAGAACAACGAAACAACCACCATGGACGTAAGAGATTTACAACGAGAAAATATAAAAAACCTTAGCCCCTACTCTACAGCGAGGGACGAATTTAAAGGACAGGCAAGTGTTTATTTAGATGCCAATGAGAACAGTTTTGGTTCTCCACTACCTGCAGATTACAATCGCTATCCAGATCCTTTGCAATTAGACTTGAAAGATGCCATTAGCAAAATCAAGGGTGTGCCTATTGAGAACACTTTTTTAGGTAACGGTAGCGACGAAGCAATTGATTTGCTATTCAGAGCATTTTGCAATCCAGGAAAAGACAACGTGATTATTCTTCCACCTACTTACGGTATGTACGAAGTATCGGCAAATATCAACGATGTAGAGGTACGCAAAGTGAACCTAACGCCAGATTTCCAGCTGGATTTGGAGAAGATTGCTGAAACCATCGATGCAAACACCAAGATGATTTTCATCTGTTCACCAAACAACCCTACTGGAAATTCTTTAAATAGAACCGACATAGAGACGATTCTAGCCAACTTTAAAGGCTTGGTGGTGATTGATGAGGCTTATATCAATTTCGCTAAACAGAAGACTTTTATTCAAGAATTAACAGAATACGCCAATTTGGTGATATTGCAAACTTTCTCTAAGGCTTGGGGATTGGCGGCACTTCGTTTAGGCATGGCTTTTTCTTCAACACACGTTATTGATATCCTAAATAAGGTAAAACCACCATACAACATCAATCAGGCAACACAAGATTTAGCTTTAGTGGCACTAGAGAATATCCAACAGGTTAATGATTGGATTAAGTTAACGGTGAGCGAAAGAGAGCGTTTATCAACAGCTTTAGCAGCATTAGATAAGGTCAAGAAAGTATTTCCTTCTGATGCGAACTTCATTTTAGTAGAGATAGACAACGCCCATGATATTTACAACCAATTGGTAGCACAAGGAATTATTGTAAGAGACCGTTCTAAAGTAATACTTTGTGACGATTGCTTGCGCATTACTGTAGGAACCACAGAAGAAAACAACCAACTTTTAACCGCATTAGAAAAAATTTAATGACCAAGATTTTATTCATCGATAGAGATGGAACATTGAATATCGAGCCAGATGACGAACAAGTAGATAGTTTCGCAAAGCTGAAGTTCTACCCTAGAGCTTTGTATTATCTTTCGAAGATTGCCAAAGAATTAGATTACAAATTGGTAATGGTAACCAATCAGGATGGTTTGGGCACAACTTCACATCCTGAAGAGAACTTTTGGCCTATACAAAACTTTATTGTAGATACTTATGCCGCGGAAGGTGCAGTATTTGATGATATAGTGATTGACAAAACTTTTGCGAAAGACAATGCCCCAACACGTAAACCAGGCACTGCCCTACTCACCAAATATTTGGGTGAAGGTTACGATTTAAAGAATTCTTACGTGATTGGAGACAGGCTAAACGATATCGTGTTGGCAAAAAATTTAGGCGCTAAAGGAATTTACATTCGTAATAATGATGGTTTAGGTTCGGCAGAGAACTTAGACAAATACGAAACGTTAATCGACATTATTGCCTTAGAAACTAAAAACTGGGAAGACATTTACACCTTTTTGCGTGGTGGTGCTAGAACCGTGATAAACGAACGTAATACTAACGAAACTAAAATCAGCATTAAGCTGGATTTAGATGGTACAGGGAAAGCACATATCGAAACAGGACTAAACTTTTTCGACCATATGCTAGACCAAATTGCTCGTCACGGAGGAATGGATTTGGATATTTTGACCAAAGGCGATTTACATATTGACGAACATCACACCATTGAAGATACTGGAATTGCTTTGGGTGAAGCTTTTGCAAAAGCCATCGGCAATAAATTGGGTATTGAGCGTTATGGCTTCTGCTTGCCAATGGACGATTGCTTAGCTCAGGTAGCTATTGATTTCGGTGGTCGTGCTTGGATTGTTTGGGATGCTGAGTTTAAACGCGAACGAGTAGGCGATGTGCCAACGGAGATGTTTTTCCACTTCTTTAAATCGTTTAGCGATGCGGCTAAGTGCAATTTAAACATTAAAGCAGAAGGCGAAAACGAACATCATAAAATTGAGGCTATTTTTAAAGCTTTTGCAAAGGCAATTAAAATGGCGGTAAAACGTGATGCAGAGAAAATGGTATTACCGAGCACGAAGGGGGTTTTGTAGGCTTGAGCAAGGATGAAGGAACAAGGAGCAAGATTAAGGACTTCCTTTGCTAAGCACTTTTCTCACACCTTTGGCGAAACCGAAGCGTAGCAAGCTCATTGATACCTATAAAAAAACAAAAAGAGTATCAATAGATGCCGAAGGCAGAGAGGAGAACTATCCTGAAAGATTGCTTCGCAAAGCTCGCAATGACGGACTATGAAAAGAATTACGAAGCATAAAAAGAAGTTAATTAAACCCGATAGAAATGGAAAGCCTTTCATTGTCAGTCTGAGCTTGTCGAAGACTAATGAAAGCTTGTAATGAATAGCGGGGCTACAGCACCTATAAGACACTAACATTCGTTTTCAAATATTTTAAAAAGAGAAATGAACGAAAATACAATAAACAACACCATTGGCATAGTAAACTACGGTGCGGGAAATATTTTCTCGTTAACCGCAGCGCTAGAAAGACAGCACATCCCCTATGCGATGGTAAATACCGAAGCTGATTTAGAAAAGCACAGCCATATCATTATCCCCGGTGTGGGGCACGCAGGTGCAGCGATGCAAAAACTACAGCAAACTGGATTGGTGGAAGCTATTAAAGCACTTACAAAACCTGTTCTTGGTATTTGTGTGGGCATGCAATTACTTACGGCACATTCTGAGGAAGGAAATGCAGACTTATTGACTATAGTTCCTATTAATACCAAGCTATTCGATAAAGAGCTTGGCATTAAAATTCCTCACATGGGATGGAATAACGTAAATTTCGCAAACAATCCGTTGTTTATCAATGTTAAAACTCTTGCACAATTTTATTTTGTTCATTCTTATTTTATTGAATATAACCCTATTTTTGACATCGCATCGGTAACTTATGGAAACAAGTTCTCGGCGGCTATACAGAAAGATAATTTCTACGGCGTTCAATTCCATCCAGAGAAATCTGGCGAAGCCGGAGAACAGTTATTAAAGAACTTTTACAATTTGGAAATTAGTTAATGTAATGATTAGCTATACCTTCAAAATTAAATTATAACCTACTACGATACTTTTAACTTTCAACCCAAAACTTTTAACTTAAGAAAATGTACATTATTCCTGCAATTGATATTTTAGACGGCAAGGTAGTTCGTTTACGTGAAGGCGATTATAACCAGAAAACCGAATATAACGTGTCTATCGAAGACATGATTGAGCAATACCGTTCTAATGGTACAGACTTTATACATATTATTGATTTAAATGGTGCTAAAGGTGATTTCAGCAATCAAAAAGCATTGTTTGACATCATTAAAAAAACGGAAATGAAAGTGCAATATGGTGGCGGTATCCGCACCATAGAGCAAGTGACTAACCTACTTGATGCCGGTATCCACCGTGTGATTGTAGGTACGCAAGCAATCAGCAACCCTGATTTTCTTCCTGAACTGAGCGAAGCTTTTGCTAAAAAAGATGATTATGCTAATCGTATCGTTATCGCCATTGATGTTTTAGATGAAGTAATCAAATACTCGGGATGGATGGAAAGTTCGCCAATTAAATTAATGGATTACGTTGACAAATGCTTGGCTTTGGGCTTCTTCCGCTTTTTATGTACAGATATTAATAAGGATGGAAAACTTGGCGGTGCTGCTGTAGACCTTTATAAAAAACTGCTAGACCACTCTCCTATGATTAAACTAATTGCTTCGGGTGGTGTAAGTTCTATGGCTGATATTGAAGAGTTAGCGCAATTGCCAATTAGAAGTGTAGTTGTTGGTAAAGCCATTTACGAAAACCATATTTCTATTGAAGAAGTTAAGGAGTGGAATTTACAGCAGTTGAGTTCGATATAGATTGATTAAAAGATATTAGTAGTTAGTATTTAGACAGCATAATGTAAATCCCTTAAGCACAAAAAACTGGACATAATAGTTAATGGCTTAATGCAATGTCTAAATACTAACATCTAAATACTAAATACTAAAATCCCCATGCTTTCTAAAAGAATTATCCCCTGCCTAGACGTAAAAGACGGTCGCACGGTTAAAGGTGTGAACTTTGTTGATTTACGCGATGCAGGCGACCCTGTAGAATTAGCCGCTCAATATGCGCAACAAGGTGCTGATGAGTTGGTATTCTTAGATATTACCGCTACCCACGAACGTCGTAAAACGATGATTGAGATGGTGAAATCGGTAGCTAGACAATTGAACATTCCTTTTACCATTGGTGGCGGAATTACCGAAATTGCAGATGCAGAAGCTTTGTTAAACGCCGGTGCTGATAAGATCAGTATTAACTCGGCAGCGGTTCGTAACCCAAAATTGATTGAAGAATTGGCAAAAGCTTTCGGAGTACAGTTTGTAGTGGTTGCTGTAGATACGAAATATGTAGATGGCAAAAATATGGTTCACCTCAATGGTGGCAGATTGATTACCGAATTAGAAACCGAAAGCTGGATTAAACAAGCAGAAGAATTAGGTGCGGGAGAAATATTGTTAACTTCTATGGACCATGATGGCACGAAAGCTGGTTTTGATTGTGGCTTACTGAAAAAAGTGAACGACAGTATCAATATCCCAATTATAGCTTCTGGTGGCGCTGGCAGCATGGAACATTTTACAGAGGTTTTTCAGCTAGCAAATGTAGATGCTGCTTTGGCGGCTTCGGTATTTCACTATGGCGAGATTTTAATACCAGATTTAAAACAGGAATTGAGTAGAAATAATATACCAGTGAGGATTTAGACATCACGTCATTGCGAGGCAGGACCGCAAAGCAGCTACGAAATAAACCAATCTCTGTACGCTTTAAGATTGCTTCGTTCCTCGCAATGACGACCGAACAAAGGAAAAAACAAATGAGCAACATTAACACCAATCAAATAGATTTCACCAAAACCGACGGTTTAGTGCCTGTGGTAGTTCAAGACAACCAAACTTTAGAAGTTTTGATGTTGGGCTACATGAATGCAGAAGCTTTCGAGAAAACACAGCAAGAGGGCAAAGTAACATTCTTCTCCCGTTCTAAAAACCGTTTGTGGACTAAAGGCGAAGAAAGTGGAAACTTCCTATTTGTTCAATCTATAGCTATTGATTGCGATAACGATACGATTTTGATTAAAGCTAAGCCAGTTGGTCCAACTTGCCATACGGGCTCGCGCAGCTGCTTTAAAACAGACTTTAATCAGAACTTCATCTTCGAGTTGGAGAATATCATCAACGATAGATATGAAAATCCAGTAGAAGGTTCTTACATCAACAAGATACGTAAAAAGGGATTGAATAAGATTGCCCAAAAAGTTGGCGAAGAAGGCGTTGAAACGGTAATTGCTGCTTTGGCTGAAACTAGAGAAGACTTAATTGGAGAAGCTTCTGACTTGGTTTTCCACCTGTTATTCTTGTTAAGGGAAAAAGGATTGACGATGAAGGATATTGCGGAGAATTTAGAGAAGAGACATAAATAACTTCCCATTCGTCATTTCGAGCGCAGCGCAGCGAGAGAAATCTGTCAGTTTTACTACTATCTTTGAGATTTCTCAGTCGTACCTTCTTCGAAATGACGGGCACCTTTTGACGGCAGCCTACTAAACTCCCCTACTGTATTTCAGTTTCACCAAAAAACGTTCGTAAAGCAGCAAGTTAAAACCAATCAATCCCATTCCATAGAAAACATCTTCAAATGGAATGGTTCGAATGCGGATACCCATAATTTCTTCGGCATTATACCAAACAATTGGCGCATCAAGGCCAGTACCTGTAAGTATTCCATTTACAATTAAAAATGGAATAATCATGATGAGGTAAGTGAAATAAAACTGACCCAGCCACGAAGGTTTTCTCACAAAGGCCAAATAGGCTATCAACAATGCAAAAACACTGAAACTTACCAAAGGATACATGTGGTTATAAAACAACGCAGCTAAAATAACACTCAGCAAAATGAGCAGTATAGATATGAGCTGTGTCTTATAGCTTCTTAAGCCTAGTTCTTTAAAAACGCCGAAACAATGGTATGAAAATACGCAAGAATAAGGGATACAGATAAAGAAAAGCACTTCTTCGATAGGCAGGTTAAACAAATATACACCCGTTAAATAATCTGGATTAAAGCCCCAAACACCCAAGTCAGTAAACCAAACATCCCAAGCGATGTATAAAATAGCAATGGTAATATTGGCTGGAATAAAGGCTTTTAAATTTTTCCAGAACATCAACTTTGGATGAAAAGAAGCAATTAAAGGCACAATTACCGTGAAAAAATCGATAAGAAGGTAAGTATATTGCTTCATGATTTCTGTTCTTGCATTTTTTGTTGACGGTAAGCTTCTCTGAAATATTTAAATGGTACCCAAAGCATTCCAAAACACTCGCCATGGTGTTTACCTAAATGTTTATGATGCATTTTATGTGCCCTTCTAATCGCTTTTAAATAGATATTATTGGTATTCCTAAACCATTTGAAGCGCTGGTGGATGAAGATATCATGTACCATAAAATAGCAGAAGCCATACAAAGTAATCCCTCCTGCTATCGACATCATAACTACATTGCCGTATATGGAACCGAAAAGAAACAAAATGATAGCTGGTGTGGCAAAAAGCACGAAAAAGAAATCATTTTTTTCAAAAACCTGCCCATCATCTTTCTTATGGTGGTCTTTATGCAAATACCATAAAAAACCGTGCATCAAATATCTATGAGCTAGCCACGCCACCGATTCCATGACGACGAAAGTTCCTAATACGCAGGCTATAATTATCCAAATCATTGTTAATCCGCTTTAAAGAATTCCAGTATTTTTTTCGTTCTGTAATTGAATATTTCCTCCAATTTACTTCTAACAATTAACTTATTTGCCAATTGCCCCAACACCCCAAAAGGTACAGAATAAGTCACTTTATCTTTCATCAATACCTTTCCTCCCTTTTCTTCGAAAGTATGTTCGTGATGCCAATAAGCGTAAGGGCCTTTCAATTGCTCGTCTACAAATGAATGTGGGGCATTTACCGAACTAATTTGACTTATCCACTTTAAGGGAACACCAGCTAAAGGCCTAACTACATATTCGATAACTAAACCATTGTGAATATGTTGAGGCAAATTGCCAGTTACCACCTTAAAATCCATTTCTGCGGGAGTAATTTTCGAAAGATTAGTAGGATTACTAAAGAAATCCCAAGCTGCTAACATGGTAATTGGCAATTCAGTTTCTCGGTATAACTCGTATTTCTTCATTCTAAATTACCTTATCTAATATGTTTTTATCCAACACTTCTTCTAAAATGATTTTAAACCAAGGGGTATATTTATCTGGGTTCATTTCCACATCTTTCGTCAGCTCTACTAAGGTGACATATGTCCAATCAGACACTTCATTTTCATCGGGTTTCGGCGTACCGGAAAATCTCCCGAAGAAAACATGGTCAAATTCATGCTCAAACAAACCTTCGCCCACATTAGCCTTGTAAATAAAACTGTAAACCCAATTGGTGTCGCAAGCAATTCCCATTTCCTCCTGCAAACGTCTATCTACCGCAGCCTGCAAGCCCTCTCCCGCTCTCGGGTGACTGCAACAAGCATTGGTCCACATACCTCCGCAATGATATTTATCTAAAGCTCGTTGCTGCAACAGCACTTCATTTTCATCATTCAGTAAAAAAACAGAAAAAGCACGATGTAGTTTTGCTTCACGATGCGCTTGCATCTTCTCCATCAAACCAATCTCCCTATCTTCCGTATCTACTAAAATTACTTCCTCTATCATTTGGCTAAGCCAGTTAATTGTTGTTTTTCCTCAGGTGTTAATTCTTGTTTTTTCATAAACGAAATGATGGTTTTCGCCAATTGTTCGTCTATTTTATCATTGTTCAAACCTCTTAAGATTTGCTTTTTATCTGTATCGATGTTATCGTTGTATCCCAATATGGAAGGGGCAGAAACCTGTGTTGCATATCTTAAAAATACCAGCTCTACATTACCATTCTCCTTTGCGATAGCTTTATTCAACATCTTCTTGCCAGCATTAAAATAATGGAGCTTTGTGATTGGATTGAAAACATGCTTAGCCATAATCATTTTAGTAGCTCCAGCGTAACCTACCACAAAAGCATTTTGTTCTTGTTTTTCTAATACTGAAAGTAGATTTTTAGCCGTCTGTTTACTTTCTACCGACTTTGCATACATGGTTCTAATGTTTTGCTTAGAGGTATCAGTAGAGATAAAAAATAGTGTTGAAATAAATAGTAAAACTGGTTTAGCCCACATTTGTTGATAATCTTTCTGGAGCCTGCGGCACAAAAAAGGTGTTTAACATGAGCAACGCCTTTTGGAAATCGGGCACTCGAACCCTTTTCTCCATAATGTGCTTAGCAGGAATTTCCTGTATTTTCCTGAATAGTGATTTATAATAAATATAGGCTAAATATACGCCCTTTTTAGCGCATCTCGGCAATTTTACAATCCCATTTAGGGCTTCATCAAACTCAGCTTTTATTTCTTGCTCTATCAGTGCCTTATCTTCTTCCGTAAAACAATTGAAATCCATATTTGGGAAGTACATTCTACCCAATTCAAAATGGTCTGCTTTAATATCCCTTAAAAAATTTACTTTTTGGAAAGCAGAACCCAACTTCATCGCAGAATGACGCAAATGGTTATATTCATTAGCATCACCATTACAAAATACTTTTAAGCACATCAATCCCACTACTTCTGCCGAACCAAAAATGTATTTATCGTACAGTTGCTTGGTATACACCTGCTTGTCCAAATCCATCTCCATGCTATCTAAAAAAGCCTCAATCAGCTCTACATCTATTTGATATTGATGTACCGTTTGCTGAAAGCTATTGATAATTGGGTTAAGACTGATTTTATTTTCTAAAGCTGCATAAGTTTCCGCTCTTAACTGCACCAAAAGCCCTTTTCTATCATATTCATGAAAAGAATCTACTACTTCATCGGCCAGTCTTACAAAGCCATAAATAGCAAAAATAGCCGGACGAATAGTTGGCGACAGAAATTTAATGCCTAACGAAAAGGAAGTACTATACTTTTGGGTGGTGATTTGGCTGCATTTGGCAGAAACCTGGTCGAACAGTGCTTTCATAAAAATTAGTTTTGGTGCTTTACAATATAATTGGCTACTACTTGTCCGGAGATAATGGCTGGGGGAACGCCAGGACCAGGAACAGTGAGTTGACCTGTATAGTACAAATTCTTTACTTTCTTATTTTTGATAGATGGTTTTAAAACTGCAGTTTGCCCTAAGGTATTTGCTAATCCGTAGGCATTACCTTTAAATGCGTTGTAATCTTTCACGAAATCGGAATAGGCGTAAGTGGTTTTGCTAACGATATTTTCCTTGAACTTTTCACCACAAAAACCTTCCAACCTTTCTACTAATTCATCGAAATACTTAGCTCTAATTTCTTCTGTATCCTGTAAACCCGGCGCTACTGGAATCAACATAAAAAGATTTTCCATTCCTTCTGGCGCTACGGATTCATCTGTTTTAGATGGGCAACACACATAATACAATGGGTTTTCTGGCCATTCTTGCGTTTCGTAAATAGCTTTGGCATGCGTATCAAAATCAGTTTCGAAAAAGAGATTATGGTGCTGTAATTTGGGAAGCTTTTTGTTGACCCCTATATAATACAATAAGCATGAAGGTGCCATCACCCGCTTATCCCAATAGCTTTCAGAATAATTTCTTAACGATTTCGGCAATAGATGTTGGTCTATATGATGATAATCTCCGGCGCCAATCACTATATCTGCATCGATTTCTCCATTTTCAGTAATTACTTTTTTAGCTTTCCCATCCAATACTTCAATTGATTTTACTACCGTGCCAGTTTTAAACTCCACTCCTTTTTCTACAGCCAACAAATACATGGCCTCCGCCAGTTTACCGAAACCGCCCATTGGATACCAAGTTCCTAACTTGATGTCTGCATAGTTCATCATACTATATAAAGCAGGGATATTTTTAGGAACAGCTCCCAGAAACAATACCGGAAACTCTAACAGCTGCAGCAATTTTGGTGATTTAAAATAACGACGGACGTGTTTCGCGAATGACTGCAACAAATCTAATTTAGATGCCGCCTTCAACACTTTCAAATCCATAAACTCGAAAATACTTAAGCCTGGTTTATGTACAAATTCATTAATTCCGACGTCGTATTTATATTGTGCCTCAGCTAAGAATTTATCTAATTGAATAGAACTTCCCTCCTCAATTTCTTCAAAAGCTTGTTTTAATGACTGATAATCGGCAGGTACAGAAAGTAAATCATCCTTTCCGTAAATTACCTGATAAGAAGGATCTAGACGTTTAAGTTCGAAATAATCTGAAGTTGATTTACCAAATTGGTTAAAGAATTTCTCCATTACTTCTGGCATCCAGTACCAACTAGGGCCCATATCAAAGGTAAAACCGTCTTTTTTAAACACCCTTGCTCTTCCACCTATTTCTGTATTTTTTTCGACTACAGTTACGCTATGACCGCTATCTGCCAAAGTAATAGCTGCACTTAAACCAGCAAAGCCAGCTCCAATAATTACAGTGTTTGGGGAAGTTTCTTGATTCATCTTTGGGTGTACAACAAACATACATCTATTTTGTTTAACTTTTAAACACAAAAACTAAACAAGAAAAAAATATCAAGAATAGCTTGATAATGATGTAGGTCATTTATTAGTTAGTAAGTTACAACTAATAAATCTAAAACTCGGCAGCTAACTGCTTAAGATTTTCAAATATTTTGAAGTGTGATGGAAGCTCAGCCTGCGCCTCGTAGATGGCATTACTGGCTATAAACACCTTTTTATTGGAAGGAACCACCGATAGTTTATTAGTAAAGGAAGTGATATCGCCAAGCGAAATGGAATTAGAAACACTGGTAATTAAAATATCTGGGTCACTGATTTCTAAGATACGGGGCAAATCACTCAACGGTACTGCTTGACCTAAATAAATCGTACGGTAACCTTTGTTTTTTAAGATATAATTAAGGAACAATATACCCAATTCATGAAGCTCGCTTTCGGGTAGAAACATTAATACCTTTTTGGCAGATGCATTTGTTTTAGTTGTGGCATTATCAATAGCGGCAATCAATTTTTGCCTTACCATGTTGCTAATAAAATGTTCTTGTGCTGGATTAATGGAATCGATTTGCCACAAAATTCCTATTCTACTAAAAAACGGGAATATGATACGGTTAATGGTATCTTCAAAGCCTAATCTCGCAACAGCTTTATAAAATGCTTGATGGAATAAGTTTTCATCCAAATCTATCATACTTAGCATCAAACCATCAAACAGGTCATCATCTCCTGTTTTCACAAAGCTCAAGTCTTTTACTTTGTCTGCAATCTCTCTTGAGCTCATTTTAGCTATATGGGAGATTTTGATGCCATTTCGGTTAAGCACATTTACATTTAGCAATAGCTTAAGGTGCTCATTGGCATAATAACGGATATTGGTTTGTGTACGCAAAGGCCTAATAATTTGATATCGCTTTTCCCACATCCGCAGCGTTGCCGCACGAATACCTGTTAGGACTTCTAGCTCTTTTATCGAATATTTAGCCACGATACCCATAGTACCAATGCATTTTGTTTAAGTTATTAGAATACAAATTTAAACAAAAATTGTTTTCAGGCTTGATGATTTTTAAGAGTCAGTAAGGAAATGAAGTTTAGATTGTCTTTTTAACTAAAACGCCTCGTTCTTCGACCGCCCCTTTGGAAGAGGGAAATACTAGCGCTGGTCGGGATTTGCAATCCCGACCTTATCTACCTTCGGATTTGTAATCCGAAATTAAACAAGCAAAAACTAAGATAAGTGTAAGCTCCCAAAGAAATATAGACGGCTAAATGATGACAATTATTAAATTTAGCGACCGTTAATTATCCTTACTTTTGTAATATGCTGAAACACCTACACACTTTCACAGGGCATCAAAACCCAGTTTATGCACTTGTAAAATCTGATAAGGAAGGAATTTTCTTTACCGCTGGGAATGACAAAGGTGTAGTAGAATGGTCGCTGAATAAGATGGCATTTGTGATGGTAAAACTACCTGTACAAAGTTCTGTTTACTATTTACACAATTACAACAACCAGCTGTTTATAGGAGAAAGAAGCGGTGCTTTTTCTGTGTTCGACTTCATTAAGCAGGAAATTGTGGTGAGAATAAATGCTCATTCTAAACCGATATTCGGGATGCAAACCATTGCCTATAAAAACGAATTGCTAACCAGCAGCGAAGATGGCACAGTAGCCATTTGGTCGTTAAATGATTTTAAAGAGCTTTATAGATTACCTATTTCTGCTGATACCGTACGATGCATTGCCGTATCTCCAGATGAAAAAGAAATTGCTTTTGGCTGCAAAGACAGTACCATCCATATTTACAACTCGGAAGACTACAGTTTAAAAAGCACCTTAACTGAGCATACTTTGGGCGTTACTTCGTTAGCATATCACCCAAAGGGAAAATATTTGATTTCTGGAAGTAGAGATGCACAATTGAAGGTTTGGAACTTGCCCAGCTACGAACTCGGCCATAGTATTCCTGCACATATGTTTGGCATTTACGATATTGCCTTCCATCCAGCCCTACCCTACTTCGGTACTGCAAGTCAAGACAAGAGTATTAAGCTTTGGGATGCTGAGAATTTTAAACTTTACAAGATTGCAAGCATCGAAAAAATGGATATTGGGCACAGTCATTCTATCAATAAATTGGCTTGGAGCCATGATGGAAGCAAGTTGATTTCTACAGGCGATGATAAGAAGGTGATGGTTTGGGAGTTGATTATTTAGTTTTTTTTATCTTTTTTTCTAAATCAGCTACGTCAGCAATATCAATTTTTCTACCGCTCATCTTTTTATTCTGAATAAGATGGTTTAATCCGATGAAATTGATTTTTATATCCTCTCCTATCTCGATTTCCATTTTTTCTTCGTAAGCGTCGTTAAACAGAACACCATCTATACTAGTAATCACATCTATTCTCGTTGGCGGATAACCGATTTGATTAATGAGATTTTCTTTGAGGAAATCCTGTTCCGAAAAACCTAAACCAGAAAACCCAAACTCATTAATCACTGCAAGCATTTTAGTTGCGTTACTTTCTGAAATATTTATCCAAATATCTAAATCACCAGTGTATCTAGGTTTACCATGAAAAGCCATCGCATAACCACCAACAACCAAATAATCTACATAATGCTTATTCAAAAGCACTAAGAAATCTTCAAAGTCTTCAGATAGTATCATTAAAATTTAGTTTTCCCATACTTTGTCTTGTCCATTCTTAATGGCTTGCTGTGATATTGTTTTATAAGATAAGTAACGCAAGCAAGACGCTCAATTGGAGACTTAGTGAGCCAATACTGCATATCCTCAAATCCTTGGTCGTGAGTTAGCATATTAACTTTATTCGACACCATTGTCATTTTACGTTTTTTCGATTCCATTGCGATAAATATCTAATCGAAGATACTAAAAAACGAAGCATTTATCAATTATATTCATTCCAAAAAAATACTAATCACTTTTGCTATTAAAATAATTGATAAGCAAATTAATTAAAAAATCTACCTTTAACACATGAACCCAGAACTACTGAAAGAGCTTGTTTTAATGCGGATGCCCTATGGCAAATATAAAGGCTGGGTTTTGTGCGACATACCCGAGCATTACTTAGTTTGGTACCATAGCAAGGGGTTTCCTGCTGGAAAATTAGGAATGTTATTGGCTACACTTTACGAGATTAAGCTGAATGGCTTGGAGTATTTATTGCAACCATTAAAGCAGCGTTAGTAGAGAAATCTCTTGCAGGATTTTAAAAACGCTTGTCAGGCTGAGCTTGTCGAAGCCTTTTGGAAGACATTTCGACAAGCTCAATGTGACAAGTACTATTTAAAACTTAAAGTTCAAACTTAACAAGAAGTTACGTGTAGCTTGCGGATAGAAGTACTCGTAACGACCAAACTCACCATCAGTTAAGTATGCACCACTGCCGCCGTTAGCTGCATAACGTACGTTAAAAATATTGTTTACCAAGAAATTTAATCCAATGTTTTTAATGCCCAACGCTTTTAAATTATAAGTTAAACGCACATCGTTAATAAAAAAAGCATGTAATACACGCACAACTTTACCATTCTCATCTTTACCTCCAGTATTATCTAAATTCTGCTCACCAACATACTTGCTTACCAAAGCAATACCTGCGTTTTTATAAGTGTATGCAAATTCATTTGAGCCAATAAAACGTGGCGAATAAGCAATATTGGTATTGCTGTAATCAAAAGTTAGAAATTCGCCGACTCTGTTTTCGTCATCATCGTTAACGTATTCGGTAAAGTTTTTAATCTTGCTCTGACTTAAGGTTGCTGTTGCTGTCCAAGAAAAATTCTTTACAATTTGCCAGCGAGCATCTAACTCTAAACCAATACGGTAACTATCTGGCACATTTTGACGGGTTTGTCCGCCTACTTCATTTAATTTACCTGTATTAATTAACTGATCTTTATACAACATGGCAAAACCATTTGCACCGATATTAAAATTACCTTGTTGTGTACGGTAACCGAATTCAATATCTGTTAAAGACTCATGCTTAGGACGCGTTCCAGTGTTAGAATCTGTAAAGTCTCTACGGTTTGGTTCTTTATTACCGACAGCAACAGAAGCGTAAACATTGCTTTGATCTGTTAAGTTGTAAGTTAAACCAAATTTAGGATTGAAAAACTCTAAACGAGCATTTTGTTGCGCAAAGCTATTCGCATCTACTTTTCCGTAGAAAGAATAAAACACATTGCGATACTGCAAATCAGCGTAGATATTTAATTTATCTAACTGATAATTTACCCTACCAAAAATATTGAAATCACTTTTGAAAGCATCGTTATCATCATATCTGTGACGCATAGAAGCGGCACCGTTATAATTGGCAAATTGAGCCCAAACTACTTCATCGAAGTGTTTACCTTCATAACGATTATAAGCACCACCCAAGGTAAAGTTCAAGTTATTTGCAGGAGTGTAAGCTAGAGAATAAGTGGTACCGTAGAAATCATTATCTAACCATAAACGACGAACCAAATCAGAGGTATCATAAAATGTTACTATATTATTGGTAGCTGGGTCTCTAACCACAACTGGATCAATTTTATACTTTGATAATTTTTGAGCTTCTTTAAACTCTTCATAATAACCTCTGCCATAAGTATAATGCAAAGCCGCGTTAGCTACTAATTGTTTACTGATATTACGGGTATAAAACAATTGGTAATGGTCTTGTTGATAGTTATCTGTTTGGTTATCGTACGTAAAACTATTGTATTTACGATTGGTTTCCATCATCTCTCTACTGATGCCGTTCCAAGCTTGGTAAGTTTTTTCTGTACCACTGAAAACGTTAACACGTAAAATATCATTTTTACCGTAATAAGCACCAGTTACAAAAAAGGATTTCAAATCTGAAGAAGCATTATCTACGTAACCATCCGACTTGATACGAGACAAACGAGCATCGAAACTGAATTTGTTATTGATTAATCCCGTTCCTGCGCTTACGGTGTTTCTCCAAGTTTCGAAAGAACCATAAGTGTTGTTCAACTCTGCATAAGCAGAATCTTTTCTAGTGGTAGTTTGGATATTCAAACTCGCCCCGAAAGCACCTGCACCATTGGTAGAAGTACCCACACCACGTTGGATTTGGATATTATCTACCGAGGAAGCTAAATCAGGTAAATTGATGAAGAAACTACCTTGACTCTCGGCATCGTTTAATGGGATACCATTCAAAGTGACGTTAATACGCGTAGCATCACTACCTCTAATACGAATACCTGTATAACCTACACCAGCACCAGCATCAGAAGTTACCACTACCGAAGGAGTTTGATTCAATAGGTAAGGTAAATCCTGTCCCTGATTGGTTTTGTCTAAATCTGCTTTGCTTAAGTTTTTGTAGGTAAAAGCAGCATTTTTAGCTACCCTAGTGGCACTCACTACTACTTCATCAGCTACGAAAGACAGTTGTTGCAAAGTAAAATCGGCTACCGCATCTGCATTAACAATTACCTTTTTCTCTTGCGTAGCGTAACCAAGGTAACTCACTACCACGGTATAGCTACCCGCAGGTAAATTACTTAATTCGTAAATACCATTGGCATTACTTCCGGCAGTAAAACCCTGATTTTTTAATTTTACGCTTGCACCCGATAAAGCGGAGAACGTTTTTCCATTACTTCCGGATACTTTTCCAGAAATCTTGAACTGTGCCAACGCCAAAAACGGACACAGCAATGCAGCCAAAACTGCAAATCTTAATTTTTTCAACTTATTGTTGTTTTTTAGTTAAACCCATCGGTTGTAGGGGTTACGCCCGACATTAGTTAAACTTCATAAACCATCCCTACGCCAGCATTACCTGGATCAGGTGCATTTAAAGGATTTACGATTTTAGATTTACGATTTTAGATTGGCAACACGCCTGCCCTAAAACCTTACACCTTATACCTTTCACCTTTAAAATGGGTATGATCTCAGCCTTTATTTGTGTTTCTTACAAAACAAGGCACCCCTTATTGATGGTGCAAAGGTATTATTCTTTTTCGAAAAGTAAAATTTGATTGTAAAACGTTTAAGAAATTGCTAAACATTAAGAAATGAAGATGCATTAAGATCGAATATGTATAAAAACTTAATTTTTCCTTAACTCCTTAATGTTTATTTTATCTGAAAAGCAAAACCTGCAGCTCTTTTTTACCGAAAGTCCTGCTATTCGCTCCTCCCGATGAAAAATCGGGATCCGCCGCTATCAGGTTTAGAAAACAAAAGAGACCTCTTAAAACTTCGCGACCTTAGCATTACTCTTTATTTCTTTGCGGTAAAAATTAAACGTAAAGTTTTAGAAGTTATCCGCCAAGTGACACAAAGAGAGAATTGTAAATAATCCCTATCTTTAAATCACAAAACAACCAAAATGAGCAACGATTACCTTGAAAGCATTAAAAAGCAATTTCAGTACTATAAAATGCTTGCCGACAAAACTTTTCTACAAGTTAACGAGGAGGCTTTTCATTGGCAATACAATGATGATAGCAATAGCATTGCCATGATTATCAGCCACCTTTCTAATAATATGCGTTCACGTTTCATTGATTTCCTAACTTCAGATGGCGAGAAAGCGTGGAGAAACAGAGACTTAGAATTTGAACCCCAATCGGCCAACAAAGAGGAGCTGATTAAAATATGGAATGAGGGTTGGGATTGTTTATTCAACGCAATTAACAACCTAACTGACAACGATTTAAACAGTATCGTTTACATCCGTAACGAAGGACATACGGTAATAGCTGCGATCAACAGGCAATTGGCGCACTATCCATACCATATCGGACAGATTGTGATGTTAGGCAAAATGCTAACTAATGGAAATTGGAATTCACTTTCCATTCCAAAAGGCCAATCACAAGCTTATAACGATGGCAAGTTTGCACAACCACAGCAGAAAATACACTTTACAGATGAGTTTCTAAATCAACCTAAAGCATAAGTATGCAAGTAGAAATCCAATCTTACAACGATGCACAGCTAAGTAGCGACAAAGCAATTTGCGATTTATTAGCTGCAACTATAGATACTAATTTGCCCGAAGCGGAAAATAAGCTATGGCATGCGCATCCTGTTTGGTTTTTAGATGGCAACCCCATTGTTGGCTACAGTAAGCTAAAAGATAGTGTACGTTTGCTGTTTTGGAGCGGACAGTCTTTCGAAGAAGAAAACTTACAAAATGAAGGTAAGTTTAAAGCAGCGGAAGCTCGTTATACTTCAGTAGAGCAAATCAACATCGAAGATTTAAAACGTTGGCTAGCTAAATCGAAACACATCCAATGGGATTATAAAAATATAGTGAAACGAAAAGGTAGATTAGAGAGGTTAAAGTAGATGAGGAAGTTGAAGTAACTTCGCTAATGTCTTCATTCCAGATTTAGTCTGGAACTACGAAGTGCTCAGCAAAGCTAATTTAATACGATAGTTATTTGCCCTTCTAACTCGTTAAGATTCCCGCCTACGCGGGAATGACGTAGAGCATAAAAACACCTTAAAGTGCGTGAATTAATACCCAATACAAAACAAGGTCTCACCCTTATTTACCGGCGGTGTACCAATTTTATACAAAATGATACCGTCAGCGGTTGAAACAACATCTTCTAGCTTAGTACCAAACTCATTGGCGATATAACCTAGCTTCTCCCCTTTTTTAACCTTATCTCCAGCTTTTAGCTCGCTATAAAACAATCCACTTTGTGGCACTTTAATATAAACTTGGTTATCTAAGCTGATGGTTTTGACCTTACTTATATTTTTTAACGACTGCATCTTCAAATGCGACAATAGGCTATAAACCCCTACTTTAATCGCCCGCACTTGGTCAGTTTGTACATTACCCAACTTACCAGCTTCAAAACTTAAAGCCGTAATTCCTTTCTGCGTGGCTTGTTTAAAAGCATATTTTGCAGGTTCAGTTTCAGTTAAAGTATATGGATAAGCAACTACATACTCGAAGCCAGAGGCTAAAGATAACGTTCTTGCCAAAGCTGTTTGTTTTGGGGTTGATGTGTTGTTGTAATAACACACAAATGGCAATAAATCTTCATTTGCATCTCCTGCATGAATATCTAAGAACACATCCGACTGCGGAATAATTACCGTACTGATTAAATGGGCAATCTGCTCGGTAACTGTTCCGTTGGCACTACCTGGAAAAGCATTATTTAAGTTTTTAGCATCTAACGGATTTAAAAATGGTGTACGTCCGTAGAAAGCAGCCACATTAGCCATCGGCAATACGATGAGTGTTCCTTTCAAAGTCTGTACATCTATCTCATTAATTAGCTCCTGTACGGCAACAATAGGAGGATATTCGTAACCATGAATGCCAGCAACTATGGTAAAAACAGGTCCTTTTTCCTTTCCTTTAAAGATAATCATTGGCAAATGTGACTGAGTATCTCCACTGCCCACCACAAACGAAGTATCTGTACGGCTAGCAGGTTTTAACTTACTGACATCAATAGTTTGTGCTTTTGAATTTAGTACGTTCATCGCCATAAGCGTTAATGTCAGCACCATTAATTTTAAACTCCTCATCTTCATCATATTTGGCTCAAAAGTAGAAAAAGAGTGTCTTTTACTTATCATAATGCGGTCAAATGGCATTTAATTGTGAGAATAAATTAGCTACTTTTGAACTATCAATCTAAATCAAATGGTCAAGTTCGGATACACTATTCTTTACGTAAAAGATGTAAGCAAAGCAATTACTTTTTATGAAAGCGCTTTCGGTTTTACAAGAAAATTTATCACTCCAGAAAATGATAACGGCGAGCTAGAAACTGGCGCTACAACCATTTCTTTTGCCTCACAGAACCTAGCCAATTCCAATCTTAAAAACGGATTTATTGCTAGCGACCTTAACCAAAAGCCCTTTGCAACGGAACTTGGTTTCATTACAGACGATGTTGCCGAAGTAGTAGAATTAGCTTTGCAACATGGTGCTACAGCAGTTTCGCCACCACAACAAAAACCTTGGGGACAAACCGTTGCTTATTAAAGAGATATCGATGGTTTTTTAATTGAAGTTTGCACACCAATGGGATAACAACATGGCTAAAAGAAACGCTTGCTCCCTCCCAACTCTATCCTTACTCAACAACCACATGATTACGTCGACAGCTTTGCAGGGAACTTAACCGACAAACATTCAAACATCGATACAGTCAAATTAGGCAAGGCTTTCTTTAGTAGTGGCCCTGATTGGATTGGCAAGCTTTTCTCTTTCAGAAATGCCATAGTTAAGCGCTTGGGGTTAAAAACTCCCGAAAACATTAGCAATCGTCAAAAACAACTGGAACAGTTTAAATGTGAGGTTGGCGAAAGATTAGGGCTATTTCAGGTTTACCATCGTGATGAAAATGAGGTAATCATTGGAGAGGATGATAAACACCTAGATTTTAGAATATCGCTTTATCTGCAAGCAAATGAAAATAACGCCCATGAGAAAACCCTAACCATTAGCACTGTAGTTAAGTTTCACAGTTGGTTAGGGAGATTATATTTTTTTCCGGTTAAGCCTTTTCATAGACTTATTGTACCGACCATGTTAAAAGGTATGGTTAAGCATTTAGAAGAAAAAGCTACTACTTAGCCTCTATTGGCTTTACCTTCACGATAGAAAATACATATCTTCCCAAATCGTAACCTCTAAAATCGGCGACGTTAATCAGTTTTACATCTTTACGGCTTCCTTGTTTGTACAACATGGCTTCTAAGGTATACTTACCGTCTATTTTCACTTGTTGTGCAATATCAGGAGGCAATATACCATCAACATTTACTTGGATATAGTTTAATACAGAACCTGAAGGACGGGTGTTATCGTTATATCCTGCGAAAGTACCTAGCTTAAAATCTTGTCCACTTAAAGTGGTGTCTCTAATTGACTTTAATTGCAAAGGCATCTCTTTCAGGAAATCTTGTTCGTTACTCCAGCGTTTCACTTCATGTTGAAACTTATCTGTAATTTCTTCATTAGTATTGTCTCCGCTAGTCCATTCTGGGTGTTGGGCTACAAACTCTGATACTTTTTGTTCTATAAAGATATTTGAAGCTACTGGTGCTTCTTTAGTTTGGTTGTTGCTGCAAGATACTGCTGCTGCAGCCACAAAAAACAGGAAAAATCTTCTCATACTCGGCGTTTTTGTTTGTGATTATAAAGAAAGAAAGTTTTGTTTTAAAAACGATGTTTTGCTTGTAAAAGGGTTGATACGTTTGAGCAATGGGGTTACGGGTTTTTGGGTTATGAGTTGCGAGTTATGGGTTGAAAGCAATATCGTAACGAATAACGATTCCCGCATATGCGGGAATGACGACGTAGTGAGGAGCACTGATTAAAGCAAATGCAAGAAATAGTGATGCAGAGTAATACTAGCATTTAACCAGCATAATCG